>WYEB01000001.1_pt1 | contig 228875 bp, 235 predicted proteins | sample 6343061 | NCBI WGS metagenome assembly WYEB01 (sample SAMN13812332, study PRJNA600296) | hot springs metagenome | biome: ENVO:00000051; feature: ENVO:00002007; isolation source: sediment sample from Evening Primrose shelf | place: USA: Yellowstone National Park, Evening Primrose Hot Spring ... | reverse complement strand
GCCACGCAGAGCCTGGAACTCCGCCTCGCCAAGCTTGTACTTCTTGTATACGTCAACAAGCTTGACGACGGGCTTTTCAGAAATACCTGAACTCAATATTCAGTCACCGAAATTAATTCGCTACTAACATTTCTTAGCTTATCTATCAAATCAACCGGATAAAGGCTTATATCTACATAGGGGAATAAATTCTTAAATTTCTAGAAGCATGTTGAACACATCATTGAGGAACTATGATTCAACTTGCTTTATGAATAAGTGAGTAATAAAAACTGTTATATATTGAAACAAAGATTGGATTTTTATGAGTCATCTCTCAATGAGTAATGCCTGATATATAACAGAGGTATCAAGATGATGATGCTGAGTATCAAGGATGCGGTTGGTCTGGGGATAGCGATAGCTGGACTGCTGCTTTTTCTAACCAGCTTCCTGATAGTACAGAGCCAACCATTAGCAGCGATGGGTATTGGCGTCATCGTATCTGGGTTATCGGTTGTTCTGACTCCGTTGCACGTTGCTCCTAAGAGGGCTCTTAGGGAATCACTCGTTGTTTTTTCAAAAAACCTGGACGCTATCCTCGAAAGCCTAAATGTAAAGGGAAAAGCTATCTATACGTGGATTAACGGTAAACCACTATTGATGATTCCCCTAAGGAGCAGATCGGTCTCCATTCCGCCGAGCTGTAACTTGGGGTTAGAAGTAATCGGTGGGGAGCCATACCTCTGCCTGGAGCCACCGTTGCCTGGAGCCGAGGTTTCCGAAGGAAAAACGGATGAGCATGCTTTAACTCTAAGCGAATACCTAGTTGAAAGGATATCAGCAGCCGCGAGCGCGAGCTATACAAGAAGCGGCAACATCGTAGTAGCTACAATAAGTTACCCTAAGCTCCCCTTATCACCGGGGAGAATGAGCGTTGCCACAGGTTCTCTTCCCTCCTTGCTCGCGGGGATACTGATTTCAAGCGAGATAAGGGAGACACTGGTGTTTCTCGAAGAAAGGTTTGACAACAACTCACTCATAGCTACTTTCGAGGTAATCAGCAAATGAGAGCACTACTCTTCAATGCTATCTTGCCTCTGGGGTACGGATTAATAGTCATGGGCCTCGGTTTTCTCGGAGAATCGAGACTTGACGTGTACCTATCCATATTAACGCTGTGGTATTTCGTGCTCTACCTGATTATTAGGCCGCCTCGAAGGACTTATGACCTGCTTGGCCTAGGCTTGCTAGCAATGTTCTTCTACTTCGTGACCCTAAGAATACTGAGCATAATTTTCACGTGATGAACATGAAAAAGTTATTCGCCGTACTAGTAGTTATGGTTTTCCTATGCTGGATTTCAGCAAGTACTCTCGCCTCGTCAATCATAACGAAAAGACATGTTTCTCCAATCGAGCTTCCGCAGTACCAGTTAAACCCATACTCACTGTACCAACTCACTAAGCTTATATCCTCATCGCTTGTCGCCGAGAACTACTCTGTTGTTAGTAACTTAACAAACGCTCTGAAACTAATACATGCGACTGGAACTGCAAAGCAATTAGTCAGCCAGTTAGCTGTGCTTATAGAGTCACAATCAAGCACTCTCAATATTAACAAGAATACTCTCAACGAGATTCAAAAACTCCTTAGCATGGGAGATATCGAGGATGCCAGAGCTCTACTGGAAGAAATAAAAAGAAACATAACGATATCCGCTTACAATCAACAGGAAATTTACTTGGTAACAAAAAAACTTGATTCAAGCTTTAAAACCAACACCACACAGCTGGCTAAATTTCTCGATGAACTGCTTGACAGGCAAATAAACGAAACAAGAAACCTAGATGAGAAAATCCAAGCTCTCAGCGAAAAACAATCATGCGTTATATTCATAGAGAGCTATAAGAATGAGGCCTGGGTAGGGGAGAAAGCTTGGGTCAAGGTAAAGAGCTATGCATCACCGTTGGTGCAAACAAGCGGGGTGCTCAGACTCTATGCTAGGTCTAATGAAAGCGACATTCCTTTACTAGAGATTACAATTCCACTGAACACTGAGGATGAAGTTAGATTCAATTTACCGTACTTATACAATGATTCAATAAGCATATACGCTACTTTGTCTCCCCTGTCCGAAGACTTCAGGCCTTGCGCCTCCAACGTTGTTCATATTAAACTAAAGTGGACTCGTCCTGAAATATTTATTGGCTTAACTAATTTCACATATACTCCAAACTCAAGTTTGTCTTTGCTAATAGTTAATCGAGAACCAATTGAACTTGTAGGCACAGTAGAATATCCTTGGGTATCGCAAAAGGTAACTTTGGCTTCGGGAGAAAACATCTTTACAATATATTTGCCACCGTACCTGAATGACGGATTATACTTTATTGCCCTTAGAACCGAACCATTAGGAATAATTGGTCCTGGCAACTATTCATTAACGATAGAAGTAAAAAGAATACAAACACAAATTACGCTTGAAGCACCAAGAATACTTGTATCGGGATTACCCTCTAACATTAAGCTATGCGTGTTTGTTAACCAAGTCACTAGTTTTGAAAAACCTCCTGATGGAGTTCTTGTTATCAGCGTATCGGGGCGGACATCATCTATGGAGATAAACGATAGTTGTGTAACAGCTAGGCTACATACTCCATTATTGGTTAGCGGTGGAAGAACAAATCTCACAGTGGTGTTTAAGCCTTCAAATCCAGCTTATTCCAACTCAGTTGAATCAACAAATATTATTGTTCTAAACCCCCTGGTTCTACTCCTAGGGATTTCTATACTAGTTGTTTCTGCGAAGAAAAGCTTGTCGATTGTGAAAGATAGGGCCTCGCTAACCATTCCTTCAACGGAAATAAAAGAAAAATTGTTGCGAGAAAGATTAGCCAACATTAGATATGAGACTACTTATAGTCTAGCTTACATGCTAGCTGATGTAATGGAGAAGCTAAGCGGTGTCCCCAGGCAACCTTGGGAGACTCTAAGAGAATACTACGCAAAAATTAAAGATGCCCTCGGGGAAGCATCATCGCCCATCGAGGAATTGATCGCCGAGGTTGAAAAGGTTGTTTATGGTGCCAGTGAAGCTCCAAGCTGGATAACTGAGAAGCTGAAGGAACTAAAAGGAAGCGAGAAAGTATGAATTCTTGGCTCATAGTGGCATTGGTATTTGCTTTCGGAGCCTTGCTGTCAATCATTATTATCGCTGCCTCCCCATCTAATGTTGATTTCAGCCTCGACAATACGGGGTGGAACGGGTACTCCTGGCTACATGAGCTCGGTGCCCAGCAAATCTACACTCTAGAGGCGTTGCCTAGCTCTGCTAATAACTCAGTCCTTATCATACCTTCACCTTCCAGAGAACCAGAGCAGAACGAAATAGATTTGATAAAAGCATTTCTGTTGAGTGGTGGGACACTCATCATAGCTAATGATTATGGTTATGGAAACACGTGGCTAAGAGCCTTGAATACATGTGAGGCTTTCTTGAGCTCACCAATCCTCGACACTGTTCTCTTCGACTCCGATATCTATTTACCCAAAGCCCTGGGCTATAACCACACTGTTTCCTTGAACATAGCTGTTCCCATCAATACATCATGCATAGCTGATAAGAACGCTACCGTGCTGTTACGAACATCCATGTTTAGCTTCATCGATGAAAACAGTAATAAGCAGAAGGATGAAAATGAGCCAGAAGGACCGTTTGTTGTTGCGGTAATGTTTAATTATGGTGAGGGGAGACTCGTGTTGCTTGGGGATCCAAGTATAATGATAAACTACATGATTGAGAGGGAAGGCAACAGGGAGTTTGCTGAATCGCTGTTGCATAGCAAGCAAGTGTACATCTATGGAGGGGCTCTTGATGAAACGATCTTGATTAAAGCTAAATTGAGTTTAAGCAAAGCGTATAACTTGTTATTGTCCCCCGAGCTTAAGTATACGTTGGGGTTGAGCTTAGTGATAATTTTAACCACGCTGACGAGCAGGCTTTTATTCTTGTATGGTAAAAGAGAAAAAACGCCTAGCGTGCCTGATTTCATAGGCTTAAGCGAGAAGGAGCTTTTAATGCTGAGAAAGGATCTTCGGGAAGGCGAGAAGCATGAGTAAACAGGAACTACTAGAAAAACTCGAGGAGCTGAAGAGCCTTCTCCGCTCACTTCATGTTGGCCATGATGAAGCCATTGACGCATTATTGACATCTTTGTTATGTGAGGGGCATATTCTTCTTCAAGGATACGTTGGGCTGGGAAAAACAACCCTCGCCAAGATATTCTCAATGTCGATAGGAGGCTCATTCTCGAGGATACAGATGACGCCTGACCTGCTACCCAGCGATTTGCTCGGCACAGTTTACTTTGACTTCCAGAGAAGCGAGTGGAGAGTTAAACTCGGGCCTTTATTTGCTAATGTAGTGTTGATTGATGAGCTTAACAGAGCATCTCCTAAGACCCAGGCTGCTCTTCTAGAGGCGATGCAGGAGAAACAAATCACCATTGAGGGTAAAACCTATCCTTTGCCAAGGCCTTTCCTCGTTTTAGCCACAATGATTCCTATATATGGTGAGTCCAGCTACGAGGTCCCGCTTGGAGGGATTGATAGGTTTGCCTTCAGTGTTTTCATGGAAAACCTAACTAAGCAAGAGGAGCTAGAAGTTTTGGATATAGCTGATGAAATAGATAAAACAAACATGAAACCAATACTGGAGCCGCAAGAAATACTGAACCTAATAGAAATTGCGAGGCAAGTCACGGTTAGCCAGAGCATTAAGGAGTACATCGTTGATTTAGTTAGCTTTATTAGGACGCAGGAAGAGGTGGAATGGCCTCCTAGCCCTAGAGCCTCCATCTGGATTATGCGGGGAGCCAGAGCACGCGCACTACTTATGGGAAGAAACTATGTCATACCAGATGATGTCAAGGCTGTGGCCAGAATAGCTCTTAGGCACAGAATCGTTATCAAGCCCGAGTACACCATGGACAACGTTAAGCCAGATGATATTATTGAAAGCGCGCTAAAAAACGTCCCAGTGCCCTTGTCATGACTACCTTAACTCGTAAAGGAGTATTTGTTTTAGTTTTTTCTTGTTTCATGCTTCTATTCGGGATTTTCCTTAGAGATAAGGTTATGGTATTTTCATCAGTAGCTTTGTTCGTAGCTATACTCGTGGATACATTAGCCCTGCGCCTCGTGGTTTCATCCTCGATGAGCAATATGGCTGTGAAAAAACTCTTCGCTAGGTGTAGAGCTGGCTCTAGTACAACCATCAAGATAAACGTAAATGAGTTACCCTCCTCGAGAGTAAACATCGTATCTAATAACCCACATGTTAGACTAAGAAACGTAGAAAACGATGTACTAGAAGCCATTGTTGAGCCGAGAACAGCAGGGAAATACGTGCTGAGACCGTTCAGCGCAGTTTTTTCTTCAAGGCTGGGTTTAGTTGAGTATACGGTTGAGTTGCCATTACAATTAGAGATACTAGCTTACCCTAGAGTTATCCCTGTTCTCGCTAAGGCTCTTCTTGTCTTGAGGGCTGCTGGCAGGCGCTCGGCTCTACTTTCTGGCGGAGCTACTGGCATGGTCGGTTTTGTACGCGGTTTGGAGTTCGCTTGGCTTAGAGAATATGTTCTTGGCGATAACTTGAAGCTTCTTGACTGGAAGTCATCAGCGAGAAAGCTTGAGCTCCTTGTTAAAGAAACGAGAGAAACTGGAGGAGAAATATCGCTCACGGTCAACCTTGACGTGCATGGTCCCTACACTCTGGACTGGACTCTAAGCACTGCTTTATCATTGTTGCTTGGAAAAATACATGAACCTGGAACAGCGGAAGTAAGGATAATTCATGAAGGAGATATAAGCGTGGTCTCGAAAGCCTCGCTTATAGATGCTTTAAAGCTCCTAGTTGACTATTCAATGAAAGAACTAAGAAGAGGGGCTTTATCCACTTATTCACAAGCTCTCCCCATGCCTTTATCCAAGCTTGAAGAGCTATACACAATGATAACGGGTAGCCCAGAGCCCCAATCAGTAAGGAAGCCGGAGAAAACGCAAAGTAAAGCAAACAGAAAAGAGACCACATCCTTCGTGATTGGACCAATAACGACTAACACTGAGCTAATTGTCGACCTTGTATTTAGCAGTAACGCTAAGGTGCTTTACCCACCAAAACCATGGCTTGATGCAAAGAACCTTGTGGATGCAGTGCGAATATACATGGCACATAAAAAAGCATTGGAAGCCATAAATAAAAGAGCTAAGAGTTAATGCGTTGGTTTCACTCTTCTATAGCTTCTCTATCATAATGCTTCCCTATGCTCAGCGGCATCTCAAGTCTCCTTGACGTATATATCAAAATAAGAAGCGTCACAATGAAAGGCAACATTAATAAGAACTGGTATGGTACAGCTACTCTCTGTGCCTGCAACCAGTATACCAGCACCTCGACTCCACTAAACACTAGAGAGCCAAAAATGATTGGTACGGGGTTCCACCTACCGAACAGTGTGATTGCTATGGCTATCCAACCTCTACCACTCACTATAGTCTCGGTAAATGTCCCAGTAAAGCATAATGGCAGATACGCGCCAGCCAGGCCCATCAAGGCGCTCCCTATGATACCAAATGTGTACCTCATCAAACCAACATTTACTCCCAACACATCCGCGACACGGGGAGAATCCCCTACGGCCCTTAGTTTTAATCCAAAATGCGTCTTGAACAGTATGTAATGGAACAGTAATCCAAGAATAATTGTTATGTAAACGAGGATGTTCTGCGAAAAGAGCATCGGGCCTATTATTGGTATATCCGAGAGAACTGGGATTTTTATTGGCGATAATACCTGAACCCTCGGTGGAACGAGAACCACGCCTACTATAACCTTGTACAGGAAGCCTCCCAACCCCGTTGCGAATATGAATAGGGTTAACCCCACTATGAATTGGTTTATCTTCAGCTTATCGGACACAAAGGTGAAAATAGCTCCTAATAAAGCCCCTAGGCCTACCCCCACCATGAAGCCCAACATATAACTGCTTGTCTTATAAGTCGTTAGGAAAGCCGCGCTAGCGGTTAGCAACATTACTCCCTCACCGCTCACATTGAAGAGCCCTACTCTGCCGCTTATCATGATTCCGTAGCTTGCAAGCGCGTAGGGAACAAATGCGACCATTAAGTAAAATAGTAAACTCTCTATTGCTGATGCCATGTTTATCTCCTCTCACTTAGGTACTCAGCTATCATTATAAGCAACATGAGAAGCCCGAGCAGAATGAGTGATATCTCCACTGGGACACCCATTGTTCTTTGAAGAGCATTGGACCCAACATCAACCAGTGTGACAAAAAACGTGCTGAGAAACAGTAACAGCGGATTCCCCTTGACCATGAGCGTTAGTATTATTGATAATGGTGAGTAGAAACCATGCATCCCCTCTATTAATCTATAGTGATAGCCGAGAACCTCGATCCCGCCTGCTAGGCCAGCTAGAGCTCCACCCATTATTAAGGACAAAGGAGCGAGAAGCTTTACGTTAATACCATGCTTCTCGGAAGCTATTGGATTAGAGCCTGCAGCTCTTAGCTCATAGCCATAGGTTGTTCTTGAAACAACAATGTACATCCCTACTCCAACAATAATTGCTATAACTAATCCAGCATTGATGTTGGTCTGCGGAACAATGGTGGGTATACGGGCATTATTTGAGACCGGTATTGTCATCGGGTGACCTGCAAAGACGTCCCTGAGCGAGCCGAGCGCTATGTAATCAACTAAGTAGAACGATATAAAGTTAAAGAGAATCGTCGAAACAATCTCATTTACATTAAACAGAAAGAGCATGAAAGCGGGCATGGCTGCCCAGAGCATGCCTAGAAGGCATGCCATGATTAATCCTAATGGAAGGGCCACAAATGACGGTAAACCCCCAAAATATATCCCTGCAACCGCCGCTCCTATTGCTCCGAGGAGAAACTGCCCCTCGTTCCCAACATTAAATTTCCTCGCCTGAAGAGGCACTGCGAAAGCAAGTCCCATCAAATAAAGGCTCGTGAACTTTACTAAAAAGAGTCCTATAGCTCTAAGGTTCATGAACGGCGTTTTGAAGAAAGTAGCGTATCCATTAATTGGGCTGTAACCCAGCGCGAGGAGCAAAGTACCCATAAAGCCGAAAGCAACTAGTAGAGCAAAGGCGTAGTACAACAACACCCTGACATTTAGAACTGTTTTCACTTGCTCATCGCCTCCGCTAGTCTGTATCCAGCCATCATTTTTCCTATTACCTCCTTCGAGAATTCTTTTCTCTGTAATTCACCCATTAATTCTCCCTTGTACATCACACCTATCCTGTCAGATATGCTTATGAGCTCATCCAAGTCTTCTCCTATATATATTACAGCACCACCATTGTTTCTTACTTCAACTATTTTCTCTAGAACAAATCTCGTTGTCGCGACATCTAAGCCCCTAGTAGGTGTGTAAGCAACCAGTAGCCTAGGTTGTTTATCAAGAGCTCTCCCCACCATCAATTTCTGTAGATTACCACCGCTTAGCCTCCCTGCGATTTTCGATATGCTAGGAGTCGCTACCTTGAATATTCTCACTATTCTCTCTGCTCTCGCGGATATCTCATCTCTATTAAGAATCTTCCCCTTAGCGAATGGAGGAAATACATGGTCACCTAAAATCGAGTTATCAAATATTGGTAGAGATGGGAGAGCACCGTCTCTTACGCGGTCTTCGTAAATGACTCTTATGCCAAGCTCGATCCTTTTCAATATAGGCGTATTCGTTATATCTTTCCCCTCAAAGACAATCTTGCCTGAAGACGGCTTTAGATAGCCGGTTATAATGTTTAGTAGCTCGCTTTGACCGTTACCAGCTATCCCGGCAATACCGTATATCTCTCCTGGATAAACTCGGATGCTTATATTTTTCAACTTCAAGATGCCTTTCTCGGCATATACTACATCTCTTAGCTCCAAAACAGGCTCCATGCGTTGCTCACTAGGCTTTAATTCGAATTGATACAGGTTCTCTATCCTCTGTCCCACCATCATTTCAACAAGCTCCTCAGGGTTGGTCTCATGAATCCTTCTCTCTCCTACAAGTCTGCCTTTCCTGAGAACAGCTACTCTATCCGCTATCTCCATTACTTCCCTAAGCTTATGCGTAATGAAAACGAAGCCTATACCCTTTTTCTTCAAGTCTCTCATCAGCTTGAAGAGCTCCTCCACTTCAAGTGGGGTTAGGTTCGTCGTTGGCTCATCAAGAATAATTATACTGGCTCCCCGCAGGAAAGCCTTTATTATCTCCACCCTTTGCTGAACACCAAGCGGTAAGTTGCCAATCTTCTCATCTAGGGGGAGGTAAAAACCAAGACTCTTCATAAGCTCCTCGACTATTCTTACTTCATCCTTAACCCTTCTTGGCTTCAGGCTATCCATTCCCTTAACGTAATTTATGAAAAGGTTGTCCAAAACAGTATATGTAGGGATAAGCTTGAATTGCTGATGCACCATAAATATGCCTTTACTAATAGCGTCCTGCGGTGAACTAATTCTGGCGGGTCTACCGTCTATGCGTATCTCTCCTTCATCCATTCGGTATAAGCCAAACAATATGTTCATAAGAGTGCTTTTACCAGCACCATTCTCGCCTAGAAGCCCCAGTATCTCGCCTGAATTAATCGTCAGGTTTACGTGGTCAAGCGCCTTCACATCACCGAAGCTCTTTGATATATCGATGAGCTCTATCCTCAGAAAAATCACCATGTAATTAACAAAGATTGCAAAATAAGTATATAAACTTATAATAAATACACAGACGATACATATTCATAATATTTAAATATTAAAAACAAACAGTATAACAGATAGAGTGTGAAAGCATTGAAGACTTCATACATTATTGTTGGAATAGTGGTTGTACTTGTCATAATCGGTATAGCATTGGTTACTACACGCCCATCGCAGCAAGCGACTACCACTACCCAGGCTACAACCACTATTACTACAACTGTAGCGAAGGAAATCAGGTTAGCCGCCATATTCCCAGGGACAATTCAGGATGCTGATTACAACACGCTTGGATACACGGCTTTAAAGGCCGTCGAGAGCGAGCTAGGCATAAAAACTGCATATTCGGAGAGGGTGGCCGTTCCAGATGCCGAGAGGGTAATACAGGAATACATCTCTCTTGGATACAATGTTATATGGACCCACGGGGCACAGTTCAACGCTGCAGCCCTGAAGCTGGCTGAGCAAAATCCAAACGTCGTGTTCATAATCGAGACGGACTCGCCGTTGCAGAATCAGTCCAATAATGTGTGGGTGATTGACAGGAACTTCCCGCCCGGTTTCTATGTGTTGGGCGCGATAGCCGCTATGGTTACGAAGACGGGCGTGATAGGCTATTTGGGAGGCGTTGACTTGCCCTTCAGCAAAGCGGAGGTCAACGCTGTTTTGATGGCTATAAAAGATGTTAACCCGAACGTTCAGCTCAAGTACCTATGGGTAGGGGACTTCAACGACCCTGTCAAGGCAAGAAGCATGGCTGAAACACTCATAGCCTCCGGCGCCGACGTTATTTTGTGTAGCGTTAACCTAGGTGTGTATGGTGTTTTTGAGGCTGTACAATCAGCATCCACAAAAGTGCTGGTCACGGTTAAATATACCGATAAAAGCAACATGGCTCCTAACAACGTTATAACCAGCTATATATATGACTTCAGCAGTGCTCTGAAATACGTCATTAAGGAAATAGCTAAAGGGAACACCAAAGGCTACTACAAGCTACAGTACGGCAAAGACGTCTATGTGTTGTTCCCACTGAAGAACGTTCCACAGGAAGTAAATGACAAAGCAAGAGAAATAAGCGATAAAGTGGCCAGAGGAGAAATACGGGTACCATTCAACACTACTTTGCCGTCTTAATTTTCCAACGAACTTGCTGATACTCCGTGGAGGCTTTATACAAACCTTTTTTTCTTTGATTCTAATTAGTTATTGTTGTGGGAAAAATGAGGTTCTCCGGCAAGGTTGCTCTCGTTACCGGAAGCGCCATGGGCATAGGCAGGGAAATAGCATACAGGTTAGCTAGTGAAGGAGCAAGCACAGTATTATTCGACCTGTCAGATAAGGTGTTCGAGACGGCTGAGGAGATAAGGAAGCTCGGCGTCAAGGTGCTTGCCTTTAAGGGAGATGTCACCAATAAACAAGATGTTGAGAAGGCGGTATCCGAGACCTTGAAGAACTTCGGAAAAATAGATATACTGGTGAACAACGCCGGGATCTATCCGTTCAAGCCGTTTCTTGAGATGACTGAGGAGGAGTGGGACAAGGTGATGAACGTTAATGTTAAGGGAACGTTCTACTTCACGAAGGCTGTTGCCCCAATAATGGTTAAGAACAATTATGGTCGAATCATCAACATATCGTCTATAGCCGCGATCGTTGGGTTCCCGGCTCTAACACACTACTGCGCGAGCAAAGCGGCTATAGTTGGCTTTACAAGAGCGCTGGCACTGGAACTAGCTAGGTTCAACATAACTGTTAACGCTGTGGCGCCGGGACCAATAGAGACTCCGGGCACAAAGGCAATAATCACCCCTCAGGCTCTTGAGGCAACGGTCAAAGCAATCCCCGTCGGCAGAATGGGCCTCCCATCAGACATAGCGGCTGTAGTGGCCTTCCTAGCCTCGGATGAGGCGAGCTTCATAACAGGTGCTCTAATTGTAGCTGATGGAGGCTACACGGCTCAGTGATGCTCTGAGTATATAACAATTATTCTTTTTTTGATTCTTTTTCTCTGTACTCACTCAGCTTCTTCGAAAACTCCTCATAGGCCTCAACCAAAGCTGATAGTAGCCTTTCTTTAACACCGTGCTCATAAATCTTTTGTAGTAGCCTCACCGTTGTACCGCCAGGAGTGGCAACTGTGTTTCGTATGCTCCAGAGCTCCTTTTGCTCAGCTAGTTTACCGATGCCCTGGAAAACCATAGCTACGGACCTCATTGCTACATCTAGAGGTACTCCCGCGCGTAGGGATGCCAGCACAAATGCGTCCATGAGCTCAGCTACGACGGCGGGGGTTGAGGAGGACGTTATTGTTAATGCATCGAGAACCTGCTCGTCAACCCACTCAACAACACCGATGTAGGTAAAAATCTTTTCGATACCGATATCTTTTCTGTTTGGTGGGCTTAGAGCCGTGAATGAGCTGTTGACCTCGGCGGCAATATTTGGCATAGCCCTGTAAACACTTGGGGTGCCTATAAGCTCCTCAAGAGCTCTGAGAGAAACAAAAGCTGCTGTTGAGACAACCTTCTTGCCTTCCACCCTGATTTTCGCTAGCTCCCTGGCAACACCTTCAACATCATTTGGTCTAACCGAAATAATAATTATGTTTGATAACGAGACAAGCTCCTCGAGGCTACCGCAGATTTTCAACCCTAATTCCGCGGCCCTATCTAACATGCTCTTTGATTTATCGAAGACGTGAATGCTGCTTACTGGATAGCCAGATTTAACTAGCCCCTGAACAAGCGAGAAGCCCAGCTTGCCAACCCCTATTATACCAATATTCGCCGTATTCATATTCTCATCACAATTCATATCTAGCAAAGGCTCATCATGCTTTAATAAACTATCGTCGCGCTTGATACGAATGGCATTTTACTTAAAATTTTTTATTGTTGATAAAACAAAGCAATTTATTGGATGATGAAACGACGGTTTGCAGAGAGCTCTCCGTGAAGATACTTTTCTCGTCTGACTTTCATTGTTTCTTTTCTTCCTGGTTGCTCCGCTGCTGAGCGGATGTTTCTTGCTCAAGCTTTTTTAATTCTTCTTCTATTTCTTTTTCTATCGTCTCAATAGGTTTTGGAGGAGGCGTGGTGGCTAGTGTGTATCCAATCCACCCCAAAATCCCGAACACGCCAATGATGGCTAACATTCCTGTGAGCTTTAGTAAAGCTATATCATAGCTTGTTCCATACAGAATGTATCCATACACGATTATTACTATGGTGGATAAGACGAGTAATCCCCAACCAACTAGCTGGTCTCTACTCACCTTCTTCACCGAATATAGTCATTGTGATGCGTATAGTTAAATTATTTCTTGTGGGAAATATATATTATTGCTGATTTCTGTTGGAATCGGCTCCCCGAAAATGTCGGTTTTGAAAGAAAAAGCTGTGATTTTATTAGCGAAAATTGTTTTCTATATAGACGCGTTTCTATGGTTATTTATAAAAAGAAGAAAAGCGGAGACCATGAGAGACGTGCTTGAGCTTTTCTACTATGACTTTCTCCGTATTGATAAAAAAGACTTAGAGGTGGTCAGGTTGACGGATAACTTGCTTATCACGAGGGCAAGGAACCCCTGCCCTATTTTGAAAACAGCTATGAGACTAGGGATAGACACGAGGGTTATGTGCAGGGAGGTCTCCGAGCCTGTATGCAAGTTTATTTTACTTAGGCTAAACCCTACGCTTGTTTTTTATAGAAACTACAGCCATATCCGTCCTTACACTGATTTCTGCGAGGAAATCATAATTAAGGCTTATTGAAAACTAAGGAAATATCTCCTCTGCAATAACAGATGCCACGGAGGAGTTTGATGAGCTTGGATGCTATTAGCGTTACTCTTTTCTCAATAATAACGCTCGTGATCCTGCTCTCCATCAGGCTCCCTCTCTACATCACACTTATCGTTGTGCCCTTAGCATCCTCTCTTCTATATGGTGGTGGAAGCTTTTTATCCGTGGTTGTCAAGAAAACTTTGCTGAGCGGATCTACGTGGGGTCTTGTTCTAAATGTCTTCTCTGTTTCATGGCTGGTCTCCCTGTACAGCTCCCTGCTAATCGTGGATAGGCTGGGAAAAGAGCTCTCAAAGACTCTCAAAAGCAATTTCTTGACTCTCACCATAGTACCAGGAGTAATTGGTTTACTGCCTGTTGCAGGAGGAGCACTGATGTCAGCGCCAATCATTGATAGCGTGGGCGAGCAGGCTGGGCTAAGCAAGCTGAAGCGAAACATAGTAAACATATGGTACAGGCACATCTTTGTATACATTTATCCTCTAAGCCCTGTAATCATACTGACAAGCTCTCTCTTCAATATTAACATGGCTCAATTAATCGTGGACCAGCTTCCCTTGGCAGCATTGATGTTTATTCTCGGCTTACCAATAGTTGGGCTCAAATGGAGCGCGAATAAGGGTTCATCTAACGTTAAATCGTTACTAAAAGACTTAAGCCCAATAATAACCGCTGTGTTCCTGTCGTTCACGTTGACCCCAATAGACAAGCACGTGCCTATCGATAGATTATCAATGACCATAGCCGTGATTATAGGGGCTCTAGTCTTTATTCTTGTTGAGAAAGCCCCGCTCAGCGTTATCAAGAGCTCATTCAAGGATAAAAGAATATGGGAGCTATCACTAATATCACTGGAGGTCATGCTGTACAGGTTCTCGTTCACATTAATGAACCTGGAGCCACTAATTGATTTGATGAATAGGTCGAGCATACCGGGTAGCCTAGTGGTACTATCATTAACTGTGCTGTTCTCCTTTGTAAGCGGGGCGCCTACTGCTGGCATCGCTATAGCCGCGCCAATGATTCAAAGCATTATCGGCATTACGAGGGGGGTGGCCGACCTGGCCTACGCCTCATCTTTTATAGGTTACCTCGGCTCTCCCCTTCACCTATGCTATGTGTACTCCTCACAGTACTTCAAGACGAGCCTAACCGATGGATACAAGTACCTTGTCCCGCTGACCGGGGCATCCCTTCTACTTGCACTTCTCATGTACAGCTTTGTGTGGTCTTAGAAAACCGATATGAATCCAAATATTGCTAATAAAAGAACTATTGCCACAGCGCCTGTTATAGCAATGTAAACTCGGTCCTTGTTAAGAATAAACCATACAAGGGAGAAAACCGTTCTCAAAAAAGGAGTGAGCAAAATGAACGCCACGCCCAACGAGACCAATGCCCTGGGGGTACCGTTGGAAACGCCGTGGGCAACCCAATCAATCAAGCTACTAGGAATATACTCCTCGCTGTTTGCAACCTTGCCTCCGGAAAGCGTGAGGCCTGCCACTATTAGGATGAGCCCCGCTGAGACGCAGGAAATCAGCAACAGACTTATTATTTTCTCCAAATCGTACTTAGCGTTCATATTGCCTGCACCCCCTTTATGAGCATCTGCAGAACTATGTAAAGCGTGAGGGCTACCGATACCATCTTAGCCTTCTTGTCGCTTATTTTCCCAAGTATTCTTGAACCTATAATGCTCCCTATACTCGTGCCCAGTATTAGTGGCCCAACAATGAATGGGTCCACGAGCCCTGTCTTAACATAAACGGTGGCTGCTGCTAGCCCCGTCATTCCAATAATGAAGTTTGACGTAGCTGTTGAGACCTTAACAGGGAGCCCGATGACTCCCTCCATGATAGCTGTCTTGAAGGCGCCAGCTCCAATGCCAAGCGCGCCCGCGGCTAAGCCGGCTATAATCATTAGGGGCCCTCCAATAGCGGTATTCCTGCCCCCGTACTCCCTTAAGCGCCCATTTTCCCAGTATCTTCCATGTATCTTCAGGATAACCGTTAGCTTATCCATGCTCCTTTTTTTCTTCGGCTTTATTTTTTCTCTAGTGAGCAGTGATGCTAATAAGAAGAAAGCGAAGAAGAAGTACAGTATCCATGATGGAACAAGAACAGCTATAGACGCGCCGATGATGCCGCCCATAATGGTGAATAACTCGAGGTACATAGCTGCTCTGATGTTCGTGTAGTGGTCTCTGAGGTATGACGCGCTTGAGCCGGCCGATGTAGCGACTATCGTTACCACGCTGTTCGCTATGGCCGTTTTAACTGGGACTCCCAGGCCAACAAGTATGGGGGTTATGATGGATGCTCCTCCAAGCCCGGATAAACTGCCTAGAAACCCCGCTCCCAGGCCTATAGCGACTAAAGCGGCGATGTTTAAAACCAAGATGTTCATCCACAGCTAATAAAATAAAATAAAAAAGATTTATAAAAGAGGCTTCAGACAGGAAGCACTGTTTTTACCTTAAATCCGCGAGTTATGTATGCTAAGTATAGTATTCCAACTGCTATCCACGCTAGTCCCAGCTCTTTTGCGAGTATGTCAAGGCCGTACCAGACAGCCCCCGTTACTAGGAAGCCGATCGCTGGCATAACAGCATAAATATGTTTCTTCTCAATCTTCACGAACCTATAGATAAGCGCTATATGCATCATCAGGAATGTTGTTAGCGCACCGAAGTTCACGAGGGATGAAAGGTCCTTGAGGGACAGCAACACTATTAGTGGAGCTGTTATTAATGCTACGAATATTGTTGATACGTAAGGCGTCTTGTACTTTGGATGCACCTTAGCGAAGACCTTTGGAATATGGCCTTGCCTGCCCATGCTGTAGAGGATCCTTGCGATGCCTGCCTGTGCAGCCAGCGTGTCTCCCACTCCCCATGCTAGGACCGTTCCTAAGAGGCATAGCATTTGCACGGCTTTTCCCCCGGCCTTCTCAGCTATATAGTAGAAGGCCACATCAGGGTTCTCGAAGTTATAGCCGGGCTCGACCACTGCCGCGAGGTATGTCTGGGCAATGAAGAAGAGAGCTATGGTTGGGATAACCAGTATGACCGCTCTGCTCACAACCTTTCTTGCCTGTATGGTCTCCTCAGCAAGGGTCGTCATTATGTCGAAGCCGAGGAAGCTTAGGACAGCAACCGATGTTCCGGCAATAATGAAGCTCCAGCTAAAGTCACTGGGGTTGTAGAACGGCTTTAACGTGAAGCTCAGGTTGGGGTCAACCCAAACATGGTACGCCGAGACAGCGACGAATACAACCAGCACGAATGTCTCGAATATGAAGAGGGCCATTGAGCTCCTCGCGGTCATCTCTACTCCTAGAAGGTTCATCACTGTTGCGAAGAGAATAAACAGAATTGCGAAGATAACCATGGATATCCCCGTTAGCTCCTGTAGCCATAGAGCTGATACCAGTATGACCAGCGCTGGTATCAATACGTAATCCAGAAGAATCGTCCACCCAGCTATGAAGCCTATGTGCGGTCCAAGAGTCTCCCTTACATATGCATACGCTGAGCCCGCCTCTGGGTACCTCCAGACGAACTGGCCGTAGGTCCAAGCAGTGAAGAACATCGCTACAGCTCCTATCGCGTAGGCAAGCGGGGCATGGCCATGGCTGAGCTGAGCAACTATCCCGTATATGCCCATAGGAGCTATAGGAACCATCGTCATTATGGCAAACGCTATTAGATCCCTCATTCGGAGCACTCGTTTAAGCTCCGTCTTTACTTCCTCGTTTCCAACAGCACCTTCCTGGCTCACGTTGCTCACCTCGAGAAAGCTTTAGTTAACTTCTCCCAGCTTACAAGGCTCTTGGGGATCCTCGCCCTGACCGTTTTCCTCGGGTCAACGACCTGGCTTATCTGCAGGTCAACAGCTAGGCTCGCGAGCATGTAGGCATCGTGCCACTCGAGCCCAAGCCCCTTTTCAAGCACCTGGACCGCTACCATTGATGCCTCCTTGACAGCTTGGCTTAAATCCTCGTGGGACACCAGGATGTAGAACGCATCGGCTGTCTCAACTACTGGCCATGGAACCCTTAGCCCTTTGGCAACACCGACCTTAGCCTCAACCTTACCGGGCACTTCGCATGCAGCAACGCATATTTCCCCATCACCCATTGTTGCGTGAAGATCCCCAATACCCAGTAAGGCTCCCGTGAACTCTACTGGGAGGATCACCCTTGAGCCCACGGTTATTAGCTTTGTATCCAGGTTGCCTCCATGCCTACCCGGGGTCCCAGTAGGCGTTCTCTCTGATGTCGCTACTCCTATCACGCCTATCATTTTGTTGGCCTTCAGAGTTAATCCGCGGAACTCCACGTTTCCCTCGCGAACATAGCATGCACGCGTCTTGGCTTGCTTAACAAAGTCGCCCAGAGCACCCGCGCCGGGGGCTGTCACGATGAAGCCTCTATCAGCGGTCTCTATCGATAGTATATCCACGAGCAACGAGTCCCCCGGCTCGGCTCCTCTTACGTAGACTGGTCCCGTAGCCGGGTTAACCCTGGAGAAATCGATCGTTGTCACCAATTGCTCCTCGCTTAAGAGCTGGTTTGAGAAGCAGTCCTTGGTGTGGAAGACCACGGTGTCGCCTGGATCAACTGTTGCCGCTGGACTTATTGATGGGTCAAACGCGAAGAACGTGTTCTCCTCACTGATTACCACTCTCCCCACTGTTCTCCCCCTCCACGCTTAGGGGATAAGAAAAATTGTTTCTCGAGAAGGTTTATAAATTTTAATAAATTTAGCGCGGGAGAGGGGAGGCTTGCCCTAAGTTAACCAGCGCTCTCCCTGCCCGAGAATGAAGGTATCCGTACATAAATAAAAGATACAAGAACTATGGTATCTTTACCTGTATCGTAGCGAAGCTCCCTGTGGGCGTGGTTAGCTTTAACTTGTATGAGCCTGAGCCGATGGATGCCGCGAAGCTGAAATCAAGCATGTTAATCTGCCCTGACCTCAGCGAGTAATTCGCTATTGATGTATCTACAAGCCTATCACCACTGTATATAGATAAAGCCCACTGTCCCTCAGGGATGTCCTCCGAGCCCACGTTCCTGACATAAACAGTGCACTTGTTGGCCTGGCAACTCGCAGCGTCAATGACTATCTGTGTGTTCCCGACCTTCGCTGTGGCCACGTTGCCAGTCAAGTACCCACTGACGACGAGGTATACAAGGGTGGAGGCAGCGATGCTTATGAGTATTAACAACAGCGTCGCTACTAAGGGGCTGACCCCTCTTCTCTTACCCAAGCACACCACCACTCCAAAATAATAAGAGATACATTAAAAAAGAGGTAACCGGATATATAAAAACATTTTGACTTGGTTATAACAAGTAGAAAAAATACATAAAAATATAAACAAAATCCTCAAGGCTATTACGATGCCTTAACCCTCACAACATCGAATGTCCCGACAGGCGAAACAACCTTGACATCATAATAGCTTCCATGAGCTATCGTCGTCGTGTTGGACACTATTGCATTTATTTGTAATAGCGAGCCTGGCCCCAAAGATTTTTCATTATAAGTTACATTATATCCGACCATGTTTCCATTTAAATCGTACAGGTATATACTCCAGTTCCCCGAAGGAATCTCCTGTTGCCCAACGTTTCTCACATACACAGTGACGTTTGCGTTTGTTGCATCTAGTGATGCCGCCTCGATTACTATTTGTGATTGAGCAGTTGGTCTCTGCCCAGCTGATCCGCTTATGTAGCCTGTGACGAAGACGTATATTAGGGATGCCGCCGCGATGCTTATTAGTACCAGTAGCAACGTGGCTATTAGGGGGCTCACGGCTTTTCTGCTTGCAGGCATCATGATGACACCATCACCAATAGTGTCTTTTTTAACCAAGAGTATATATTTTTTGTTAATTAAAAAACTACTGTTTAGACTGCTTCATTCCAGGTCTAGGCTCGCTGTTCTTCGTCTTCTCGCCAGGCTTTCCTCCCCTGTCCCCCTGGTCACTATCTCGTATAGCCTCGCCACCTTGTTTGTTCCTGGCCTCAGGAGCCTGCCGAGCCTTTGAATGTACTGCCTCCTGCTGCCCGTGCCGGCGACTATTATTCCAACATTGACATCAGGTATATCGAGCCCCTCGTCGCCCACCGTGGTTAGAACTAGTACTCCTCTTGGAGTGCTCCTGAACTCCTCGAGTATCCTTTTTCTCTCCCTCGTGTCTGTCTCCCCCGTGAGGACTGGTGCCCCGAGCATCTCCCCCAGCTCCCTGGCCTGCTCCACGTACTGTGTGAAGACGAGTATCTTTGAGTTGTTTTTAAGCTCCTCCTCAACTATCTTCTTGACTGCCTCTGCCTTGGACTTCGAGCGGTGTATTAGCTGTAGCATCTCGCTGTGGACCTTGAGGGCTAGGGCCGCTTCCCTATCACCCCTCGAGGCTCTGTTCACGAGCTCCTGAAAAGTTAAGCCTCCAGCCAGGCTTCTGTAGAGCTTTCTCAGCTCCTCGAACCTTTTCTTTTCATCAGGCTTTAGCTCAACCTTGATTATCTTTGAGATGTACCTGGCCAGGTAGCCCTTCTCGGCAAGCTCATCCGGTGATTTGCTGTAGATAACCCCGCCCATGAGAGGGAAGAGCTCTACGTGTCTTCCATCCTCCCTAACCACTGTTGCGCTCAAACCCATCCTGTACGGGGCATACATGCCGAGGGCTATTGCCCTGAACTTATCCGCCGGTAAATGATGAACCTCGTCCACGACTAGAAACGTAAAGCGAAAAGCGAACTCGTGGATATGCCTATATGCTGTTTGGTAAGTAGTAACCGTTATTGGAGCGAGCTTTTTCTCCTCGCTGTAAAAGGTAGCTATGCTTCCACCCGGGGCATCAGTTAGCTCCTTTATCTTCTCCACCCATTGATGAAGCTGCTCCTTCGTAAAGGCAACTATGAGCGTTCTTACACCGAGCTCAGCGAGAGCTGCTATAGCGATAATGGTTTTCCCAGCTCCTGTGGGGAGAGCGATTATTCCCCTGTAGCCATGGCTTCTGAATGCTTCAAGCGCTTCTTTTTGATAATCTCTAAGCTCTCCCCTAAAACTAATTCTGCTAGGAAGAGGAACGGTGAAGGGCACGCCACTTTTATCAACAACGTTTACTCCAAGCTCTCTAAGCTTCTCCACGACTCTCCACACAAGCCCCGGCTGAATAACAAAGCATTTCCTGTTCCTATCGTACTTCATGAGGTCTTTCAGCCCGCTGATTCTCTCCCCAAGATATGTTCTTGGCTTTAGGAGAAAGACGTTTCCCTCGAGGAGAAGCTCGGCCTCCTCAGCTTCATTTCGCTGAATGTTCCTGAGGGCCTCGATAACCTGTGTCGATATTCCGAGATCCTCGAGCTTATTGATGATGTCCTCCAAGCCAACGTTGTTTCTGTTGGCCTTGTCCAAGTCAACCTCGAATAAGCTCTCATCATCTATTCTGCCAAGATACCTGCTGAACTGGAGTAGCTCCTCGAAGTCCTCCCTTGACAACCACCCCTTAATCCTGAACCTAATCCGGCCTTTCCCCTCAGTACCACTCATGCGTGCATAGCACCACCGGGTTCTCGATGCCGCAGACCAGGCTTCTCAACTCCTCATAAGGAATAACTGCGTCATCGCACATGCTAATCACTATGTCCTCTTTTTTTATTATGCGTGGAGAGAGGCAATTACTTATCATCTTGCCAATGGACTCCCAGCTCTCATTCGCTGACGCTATGGCCACGGGTATGATTCTATCGATAACCGGCTCATCCTCCGCGTAGCTTAAAACCAGTATGACTCCACTCCCTTTCTCCGCTAGCAAAGCCCACTCGCTTCTGAGCATTACGCACTCAGCCACAAACCCACTTATAAGTCTGGCCTTATCCTCGCCGCACAGCTTAGTGATGATTTCCAAAGCGCTTCCCTACCCTAACCACGGTTTAAAAATAAGGTTCATTGTGGCTTAAAAACAGATGCTGAGACCTCAGCGCGTGTGTTCCTCATCATGCCTGTACATCTCAGCACTTAGCATCCCAGTCATCGGTACGAGTTATTTGTTCTTCATCATAGTTAATAAACAAGTGCAACGCATTATAATAGATGAGTGCAGCCAATGATAGGTTGCTCCGACCTGGCAGCGATGAAAAAAATACTAGGGGATTTGTGGGGGGAGCCGGCGGAGGCTCTGGCCATAGCTATCGGGGCATTAAGGGAGGGTTATGGAAGAGTAGCTTTATCTAGACTAACCGGGCTTACGGAGAGACGTGTTAGAAGCATAAAGGAGTCACTTGAGAAGAAGTGTCTTAACCAAAGCAAAGAGTGCGCGCAATCGCTTATGAGCACCCTGAACAAACTGAAAGTTACGCGGACAAGAATAGATGACAAAACCCTCATATATATCCACCCTCTACACAACGAGCTGTTAAGCATTGCTGAGTCAAGAATTGTTTATTTAAGAGACCTAGTTGTAATTCAGCTTAAAACGCCTGGCTCTTTTGAGATAATAGGATTGAAAATCAACAATGAGTATAGAATACCTGGTTTGCCCCAGCAGCTATCCGAGTTATACATAAACAAGGTTTCAAGCGCCACTGTACCCGACAACAGCTTGTTCACCTTGTGGAGGAGCTACAAAGAGCTAATCGGTGAGGCAGCACTCATAAACGCCCTAGCCATCCTCTGTGAACAGTCTCGCATGTAGCAGTTCATTTTTCTTCTTTAAAAGATAAGGCTAATAGTTGTACTGTTTACTCAAGGATTTATTAGAGAATCTAGTAGGAGTAAACCGGTAGCAGAATTTCGCCTATGCCATCAATTCTTGTTTTTCTGAAGGATACACCGAAGACGTTTGCGAGAATTTGGGGTGAGCTCAGCAGGCTTTCCCTATCACCGTGGAAAACTATTTTTCCTCTGGACAAGACTACGTAATAATCGCATGTAAGCTGAGCGAATATAGGGTCGTGCGTAGCCATGATAACAGTTGCGTTTTTGCTTATCTCCCTTACTAGCCTAGCTAGCTCAGGCTTGAAGCCCATATCCACGTGCGCGTCGGGCTCATCGAGCAGGTAGTACAATGGGTTTTTACACATTCCGAAAGCTAACATGACTTTCTTGGCTTCGCCTCCGCTCAGCTCGCTTATCTTTCTCTCCAGTATGCTTGTTATTCCCAGCTTATCAGCTATTCTCCTGACCTCCTCGTAGTCTTTCTCGCGGTCAAAAAATGAGCCTGACTCCGTGTACCTAGCTGTGAGGAGGTAGTCTATTACCTTAATATTCAGAAGGGGATCCGTGTCTGGCGCCTGGTCTACGTAGCTTGTTATTTTCCTCGCTAGCCTAGTCGTTAGTAATACATCGCCTTTTCCGTCGATATAGATTGCCCCTTTCTTGTCTACTAGGCCACTGATAGCTCTAAGCAGGGTTGTCTTGCCTGAACCGTTGGGGCCTAGCAGACAAGTTACTTTTCTCTTCGGGATAACTAAGTCAATCTCGCCTAGCTTAAAGATGCCTCCAGGATAATCCACTATTAAAGAGGTTATTTTCAACTCGCTCTCCCCTTAAGCCTTGTTAACAGTACAATGAGGAAGAAGGGCGCCCCTATCATTGATGCTATTGCCCCAGCTGGAACCTCGCCGACAAAGCTGGCTAAGAGCTTCCTGGATAACAAATCCGTTGAGTAAACAACCATTGAGCCAATGGCGAATGAGGCTGGTATAACCAACCTGTTATCACCTGTTCTCAACAAAAGCCTTGATATATGGGGGGAAACCAATCCTATGAATCCAAGCAGGCCGAATAATGACACAACAATACTAGAAGCCACGCCCCCCATAATTACTGATGCAAGCCTGGTTAGCCTTGGGTCATAGCCAACCTGCTTTGCATGTAAATCCCCTATCATAATGGCGTTAAGGGGCTTAGCAAGAAAGATGTATCCCGTGACGACCAGCGCTAGGGGAAGGATAAGCAAGGGAAGCTTGTCTTTGGTGGCCAGGACAAAGCTTCCGACCAGGTAAAAAGAAGCGTAAGGATTGACCTTCACAACGATGTATGAAAGCATCATTGAGAACCCCGAGAACAAGGAGTTAATAGCTAGCCCCGATAGAACGTATGAAACCTCGCTTCCAGACATCTTTTCCGCTACACCTATGGTTAGGAAAAGCGATAATAAACCCCCCGCGATGCTCATGATGCTGGGCAGAGCAACTCCTCCCATAAAAACAAGATAAGACAAGTAAAAAGCAAACAAAGCGCCGCTACCTATCCCGAGAACATAGTGATCGACAAGGGGGTTTCTAAGGGATGATTGGAGAAAAACACCGCAGGCCCCGAGTATCCCTCCAGCTATTAGCGCGTAGGCTATTCTGTAGGCTCTGTATTCACGGAGGACTTCTTGTTGGATTGAGGCATAGTCCAGTGCATAGATAAAGCTTAAGATAAGGAGATAAAAAACAAGTATTGTTATTAGCAAGCTAGGCTTGGTTAAGCTCATTTTATCCTCCACGCGTATCTACCTATGAGGGCTCCAAGAACAAAGAAGATTAGAGCTACAGTCAATATCGTCGGTAAAGATAAATGACTGCCCGTGGGGCCAGCTGTGCTCGTGGTAGTAGTTGCGCTGGCCGTTGGAACAGGAGCTTTGGCTTGAGATAACTCGACGTACTTAATAATCACGCTTGGAGCTTGAGCTATAAGTGGCCCTGGCCTAAGCATTATGTCGGCCTCAGTCTCGTTTAGGAGATGGATCCTCCCCTCCAGCATGCTAAGACCGCTTTCCTTCAGCACTTTTTCATCTATTCCCATGGGGGTTACCAGTACGATGTCAGGGCTCCATTCAAGGATTTTCTCTATGTTAACCGCACTCCACGAGTAGGTTCTCGCTGCGTTTTCAAGCCCAAGCCTTGATAACACGTCATCGATAAACGTGCCTCTCCCCGCCACCCATATCCCGTTGTACACGCCGACAACAACTAGCACCTTTCTGGGAGTACTGCTCATGAGTTCTTTCTGAGCAATTAGAAATGCTGATTGAACCTCATCGGCAAACTTATCGACATAGTTGTTTTTGCCGAACACGGTAGCTATGATATTCATGTCGCTTAGCACGTCATTTATGCTTGATGACGAGCCGCCGTTGAGGTATATCACTGTGAGGTTGTAATCCTCAAAAATTTTTCTGAGAGGCAGATGAGCCCCCTTATCAGCTAGCACCAAGTCAGGCTTCAGCTCAAGGATTTTCTCCACGTTAACGGCGCTCCACCAGTACCCACCAACATCCACAACACCCCTCTCCCTGAGCAACGCTGAGGCATTCATGAGCCAGACAATACTCATTGACTGCGAATCAGCCCCCACAACTCTGTCGAGCTCGCCTATGTAAGCTAGGAACTCGGTTATGCTTGGTGACAACACTACTATTCTTGAGGGCCTCTCAGCCAAAGTTATTGTCTGCCCTACTGAATCCGTGACGACGACCTGAGCAAAAATCATGCTGGATGATGCCAGCGCTACTATTACTAATGTGACAACGAGTATTCTCAACAACGGCTTCTCCATAATGACCCCTCTGTTGGACAAGATGTCCAACAGAAAAGAAGGTTCATACGGGCTTATAAAAATATCTAATGGAAACACGGGCACCAAAAGCCATACAGCACGTTATCTTAGCGAAACTAGGAGCAAGCAGCTTAATACAGGAACAACATTGAGATAAGTGAAGATTGGTGGACCGGCCGGGATTTGAACCCGGGGCCTCTGCCGTGCGAGGGCAGCGCTCTTCCAGCTGAGCTACCGGCCCCCCTCTAATTATTTGTTTCAAAAACGCGTTATATTTTTTAGCTCGTAGATACGCTTTCCTTAGTAGTTATTCTCTTGATGACCTCATCAACGTCTATTTTGACTTTGAAGGTTTTCTCGAAGTACCTGGCAATGTATTTAACGTCCCTCTCGAGCAGCCTGAGAGCCATCGGATGATCCTTGTAGACATACTGGGGCCAGTCAATTATTACGGGCTTCTCGTCCGGATAAGCCACAATAACGTTGTATTCGCTTAAATCCCCGTGCACTATGCCCACCTTGTTGTAAGCTACATCTATTACCTGAAGAATTCCGTCAAGGAAAGCCTTGGGGTCATTCAGCGTTTTTGTTCTGTACAGCTCTTGTCCCTCCACGTATTCTATTAGCACAGCGTGCCTGCTATAGCCAACAGGCTTTGGCACATACTCGGTTAGCCTGCTTAGCTCTACCAGAGCCTTGAACTCCCTCTGCGCGCTTAGCTTTGATTCATCCAGCCAAGTGTGTATTTCCCTCTCAGTTATGTAAGGCCTTAGGCGGGCCGTCTGCCTAAAGCTTGTTCTACCAATTCTATAAAACTTCAGCGCCAGCCTGGACCCGCTTGGAGAGATAGCCTCATATATATCGGACTCTTTCCCCACATTGACTCGGTCACCAACAGCTTGAATAAGCCCCCTGTTGACCAGAGACTCGAGAGCCAAAACATCTAGACCAAAAGTCGTCAAGGTGTAGCCTACCTCTGCCCCCAGCCTTCTGCTAACAAGCCTCTTCGCCACGAGGTTGTCCAGACGCTCGTTGAGCTTTTTGGCCGGTATTCTGGTTTTTTTAGCTATAACCCTCACTGGCACGTACAGATAGCTGGATAAGCCTGACTCCACGGCCAGCAATATCCTCTTGTCATCATCATCAAGGGACTTATATGCCTCACCCAAGCTGTACTTCAATTAACACCACACAAACTGTTTCTTATATTCACCTTTAATATCATAAAAAATATATATGTTTTTGCAAATAATTTTACTTGTAAAATAGATAAATCATAATGGGGGGTATTTTTGAATACAGCGAGCACCACACAGGAAAAAAGAGAGGAAAAGCCCCGAATAGGAATATACGAAGTTGAAGGCGTCCTACACGTATGCGGCCCTGACTATATATACAGGGTTGCGGATGCGCTTTCAAACGAAACCAGGATACAAATCCTAAGACATGTCTACAAAAAAGAGGTTGATGTAGGAGATATATCAAAGCTTATCAAGCAGAGCAAAGCCAACGCTAGCGCTCAGATAAAGAAGCTGGAGAACGCGGGGCTGATAAAAACCATATATAAGCCTGGCCAGAGAGGAGTGAAGAAAGTATGCACTTCTGATATAAGAGAAATAAGGATATATCTAGAATGCGAAGAACAAGCTTAAGCTAACCAAGAGCTCACCATGATTTTTGGCGTAATGGCTATTTAACATAAGAGTGAAGGCGGAAACAATCTAGAGGGACGCTATTCTAGCCAGTTGAAATAAACTTATTTCACGTTGACACAACGAACTAGCTACTACTCTTGCAGCAGAAAAATTATTTTAACTTAGCGAGGCTCAAAAAAATTGGTGCTGGTTTTTGCAAAGAAAGCCCGTTGTCATCAAGATAAGCGGTAACTACGTTCAGCCGGATAACCCTGCTCTTATTAAAAGTTACGCTGATATGCTAAGAGATCTGTGGGTAAACAAGGGAATAAGACCATTCGTTGTGGTGGGAGGAGGAAAGGTTGCCAGGCAGTACATAGATGCTGCGAGGCTTAATGGAGCAAACGAGTCGTTTCTCGATATGCTTGGGATAATGGTGACCAGGCTAAACGCTACTCTGCTAGCAACCTCTATTGGAAGCAATGCTGTTTTGCCTGTTCCCAGCAGTATCGAGGATATAATTAAACTATCAAACGACCCATCGGAGAGGATAGTCGTTATGGGAGGACTCCAGCCCGGGCAATCAACAAACGCTGTCTCAGCAATAGTAGCTGAAATAACAGGAAGCAACATAATCATAAATGCATCAAAGATAGATGGAGTATACGACAAGGACCCAGAGAAATACCCCGACGCGAAGCTATTAAGAGAAGTGAGGCTCTCAGAGGTAAAGGAGCTACTGAAGCAACAGCTCTCCTACGCTGGTAGATATGAGCTCCTGGACCAAATAAGCCTAACAATAGCTGAGCGAAGCAAAATAAAAATTATAATAGTTAGGGGGGATGACCCCTCCAACGTAGAGAAGGCGCTAAACAAGGGATTTTATGGAAGCATTATTTACCCTGATTAATCCTCTAGGCTAGAACACGGTATTTTTGCCTTAATAATAGATTGTGACTATAACTGATAGTTTCTTGCTTCATTCCATCAAAACAGATTAGTTGGGTGAATTTTCCTCTCTAAATGCGTGGTGTTTCCTTTTCATTCTTAGCAGTTCTTGGTAAGCCTTTTTTCTCCATGGAGTTCCTTTGTAAGCTTCCTCCCTAGTGTTGGCTTTCTTACCGAGGACATATCCATTGAGACACACTATGCTGATAGAAAAGCCCATTCGTGCGAGCTCGTTATGAATCTGGTCCAAGTCTTTTCTTAGCTCATCACAACTTGTCAACGGGAACTCCAGAACCGCCTCCTCTGTGCCCCTTTCATAATCAAGTCCGAAGATTACCACGCCGTTGTGCTTTATAGCTAAGCTCTCCACGGCTCTCGTTAGAAAACCTGTTGCTAAGTTAGGCTTGTATTCCGGCAGTCCTTTTTCCCTAACCATTTCCTCCATGAAATCTACATCAAGCATTACTATGCATCCGTCAATAACCATTTGCATAACCAATCACGAATTTATCGATCAGAGTGAGACTAGGGTCATCATTCCACTGGAGGTCACGTTGCTGCCCACGTCATCATTTCATTATTTAGAAATGCATAGACGACCCAATAAGCCTTTGCTCTGCATAAATATGTTTTCTTAATTACCTTGATTTAACATATTTTTAGAAAGCTATGCATAGAGGAGCTATGCTAGGAAATGAGAATAACTCGTGATTTGTATTTACCCGTGGGCTATCCAGCCTTATATGTGAAAAGCATGAGGGCAGTTGTTATCAGTGATTTGCATCTTGGATTCGAGTCAGCCGTAGCAAGCGAGGGAATTTACCTACCTAGAGTTCAGCTTAAAAAAGCTATAGATTTAGTGACTAATTTATTCAAGATAACGAACGCGGAGAAGCTAATTATCAACGGGGACCTCAAGCATGTCTTCGAGAAACTAACGCTTCAGGAGCGAGAGGAATCTACAAAGCTTCTCTCGGTGGCCAAGGATTACTTCAAAGAGATAATTCTAGTAAGAGGTAATCACGATAATTACATAAGCATTGTTACAAGTAGATTTGATATACCAATAGTCGAGAAGCTAGAGTTAAACCCTGAAACCGTGGCTCTTCACGGGCATACCTATGAGGAGGAAGCCCTAAGATACAAGTACATCGTAGTAGGGCATGAGCACCCCTCGCTTAGAATACCAGATGAGCTTGGAGGAGTACTCAAATTCCCCTGCTTTTTACTAACACCCCTACGAAACGGTTCAACAGCAATTGTTCTGCCAGCCGCAGGTCACTACCAAACAGGAAACCCCGTAACACTTGATGAAAACCAGTACTTATCGCCATTAATAAAGGAGCAAGGCATTATTGGAGAATCCGTTCCATATGTCGTTGAGTATGGAAAAATCACATTGGAGTTTCCGCGCTTATCTAAATTGATGCTTATCAGTTAACTTATGCAATCTGACCTCCTCTATGCCCTTAAGAAATAATGGTTTCTCGCATCTATCAGGATTTACATCTTCCATTTGCTGGGCAGTTAGGAGAGGGGCGGAACTTCCCCCACGTGAATAGCTACCTTAGGAAACAGCTGGTTGTTTAATAATTCTCTTTCTCGATGGTCTGAAAGTTAATAGTTTGTAAAACAGGATTATTAACGGAAAGATCTCCAGTCTCCCCATGATTGATAACACGATAAATTCTAGTTTTAGTCCCGCCGGTAACGATGCGCCCGCGACGCCCGTGCTCAGCCCAATGTTTCCGAGAGCGCTTGCGACCTCGAAGAAAAGATTATCTATTCTGTAGGTTTGGCCTGCCATCTTAAAAGCAATTGCTAATCCCACTTGATACGTAAAGAAGTAGAGGAACATAACGAGAGCTGCTCTGCCAACACTATCAGGGGAGAAGCTGTACCTCCCAACACTGTACATTGTCTGGTAGCCTCTAGGCTTCCCCATCTTGTTGATTTCTTCGCGTATATACTTAAACAAAGCGATGTACCTAAGTATCTTGACGCTACCGGCCGTTGAAAAAATGCTTCCACCCACAAAAATAAGAGTAATTAATAATACCTTAAACTCTATTGGCGAAGCAGATAAGTTCACGCTCTGCCAGCCCGTTGTTGTTAAGGCACTCGTTATCTGGAATAATATGTCTATAAGACTGTATTTCTCGTGCAATCTGAACAGTCCGAACGAGGACAGCAAAGCCAACGTAATCGTGATTAACATTGCTCTTAGTTCCACCGAGCGGAGGAAGGCCCAGGGCCTCTTTCTAGCTATATACATGTCATGGAAGTTCGATGCACCGAGAATCATTACAATTATGCCAGCAATTTTGACAGCTAAGCTCATCGACGCGAAGCTATCACTACGTGTCGAGAAGCCTGCCGTGCTTATTCCAGTAAATGCCTGACACAACGCTTCGAAAGGCCCTAGACCAGCTATATAAAACAAAGCAAATGAGATAATAGTTAGGACTATGTAGAGCTTAAACATCTGAATGGCTGTTTTCTTGATGGTTGGCTCGAGCTTCTCAAGCCTTCCCTCAACCTCTGCTAGAATAACCAAGCCGATAGAGGGCTGAGCAATAATAGCCATGCTCATCACTACTACGCCTATTCCGCCCACCCACTGTATAATGCTCCGCCACAATAGGATAGGCATTGAGAGCTCGTCTACGCTTGGTATATAAATACCTTTATGGTCAATAGCCCCTGTGAACACTGTGAGTCCTGTCCCAGTAAACCCCATGACCGATTCGAAAAAAGCATCCAAGAGCGGTATTTTTAGAAGCAATACAAGTGGTAATGAATGAATGAGCGGGACAAGAAACCATAGAAAAGCCACTGTACCCAGCGCGTCGATAACGCCAATAACGGCCTCTCTATACAATAACTTATAAAAAGCTACACCTATAAGCAAAATACCTATACCCAGGAAAACAAAAACCACCGTTTCCGACGAGTATAGAGAAAAAATTTTTTCCATCTTCCCCATGAGTAACCCAGCCATAAAGAATGAAACAGAACAGGCTAGCAGGGTCAGGCTTTCTCTCAGCAAGCTAATCAAGATGATGACCGTACCAGTTAAAATCAACGCAACCGGCATTAATACATAGAAGACTGAGTACCCCTCCCTCAATAAACCAGCCGTATCTATGCTCAGCGAGAAAACACCCACGGATATTATGATTAAGCTAGAAATCCCAATAACCATGGACAAAGCGCTACCTATGTACATCAGCTTTGCAAAGCGAGAATGCTTTTTATAAGGCATCCGGGCTCCCGAGTCATTGTTGAAGCACTTGCAATGAGGTTATATTATTCCGTCTATAATAAAAAATATTCGTTCACAACTTGGTTTCGTGTTGGGAAAGATGACCAAGATAAGCGTTGTGCTCCCCACATATAATGAGGCCGAAAACATCAAGCTACTACTCCCGGCTCTGAAAAAAGTGCTTGAGGATATAACTAGCAAGAGCTACGAGATTATTATTGTTGATGACAACAGCCCGGATAACACCGCTACTGTTGCCAAAGAGACGGCCAGGGGTATCGGTATTGATAATAATCTCAAAGTAATCGTAAGAGAAGGGAAAAGAGGATTAGCAACGGCGGTTATAGATGGTTTCAAAGCATCCTCCGGCGATTATCTCGTAGTTATGGACGCTGATTTGCAACACCCGCCGGAAAAAATTAAGGAAATGTACCTGGAACTGGAGAAAGGAGCTGAGATAGTTGTCGCCTCCAGGTTCATTAAGGGAGGAAGAGATGAGGGGCTTAGCTTCGCGAGAAAAATTTTCTCGAAGGGAGCGGCACTGATAGGAAAACTCCTTGTTCCTCAAATCAGGGTGCTATCAGACCCGATGAGTGGGTTTTTTGCTCTTAGGAGAACTGTCATCGAGGGTAGGCTTGACCTAATGAATCCCAAAGGGTTCAAGATTTTACTGGAGATAATGGTTAAGGGCAAGTACTCCAAAGATAAAGTCAGGGAGGTACCAATAGTTTTTGGTAAGAGAGCTTACGGGGAAAGCAAGCTTGGTTTAAAGGAAATACTTGATTATCTTCTGCATATTCTCAGCTTGAATGAGTACAGAATTCTAAAGTTCATGGCCGTGGGAATAAGCGGCATTTTTGTTAATGAGGGTGTTCTGTGGCTTGCTCACTACAAAGTAGCTTTACCTGTTTACTTATCAGGTTTATTGGCAATAGAGACAAGCATACTCAGCAACTTTGCCCTGAACAGTCTTGTGACCTTTAGGAAAGAGAGGGCTAAGGGAACCGTTCTGACCAGGCTGGCTAAATATCACGTAGCTACTGCTATAGGCGCTTTCATAAACTATGCTACGCTGCTTCTTCTAACCCATTTACTCAGACTAAACCCATTGGTAGCAAACCTATTAGGAATATTATTAGGTTTTCTTGCTAACTACACGCTCAGCGAACATTATGTTTGGGAGAGAGTAGGTAGGTATGAGTGAAAAGCTAGGAGAACTATATTCGTTCTATCAAGAAATCAGGAACTGCTCCAAGTGCCCACTCCAAAAATCCAGGAAACGGGTGGTTGTTGGAGAGGGAGGATACAAGCGCCCCATACTACTGCTAGGCGAGGCCCCCGGGAGAACGGAGGATGCTCTCGGAAGACCATTCACCGGTAAAGCGGGAAAACTACTAGATGATATTCTTAGGAGAAACGGGTTATCAAGAGAAGATTTATTCATTACAAATAGCGTTAAGTGCAGGCCTCCCAACAACAGAAAGCCTTATAAAAACGAGGTTATCGCATGCTCAGCGTACTTGAAAAAAGAACTCGAATTATTGAAGCCCAAGGTAATAGTTACTCTCGGGGCAACAGGTCTGCAAGCGCTGAGCTTAATAGGAGTTCTCAAAAACAAAGACGATATACTCAATTACAATAACGTGAAACTAAAGGAAGTCAGAGACAGAACTTTAACTTTTCGAATAGATAATCTAGTGATAAAGGTTGTACCGACGTATCATCCCGCCGCATGTCTGAGAAACCCCTCCTTAGTAAGAAATCTCCAAGAAGACATCAAGAGGGCTGTAATCGAATTAGAGACTCCTTTTATTGACTAGTTTCCTTATCCTCACTATTCACGTGGAGACCCCGGAATCTATGATTGAATATGCTCTGTAGGCATTGTCGGCTCTCTGTTTCCCCTAGCTGCCTCTCCTTTTGCGCACGCTTTCCAAACACAAGTCCAGCAAGAAAAGATGAAATAAAGATGATTAACATTAAGGCTGCCCAACTCAATAGTGTATTCACCGTTTTTTTCTCGATTAGCAATGATTCGGAAGGTTGCTCGCTTGAAAATGTTTTCGTATACATGATTATAGGGTAAAGCGAAACAACTGCTTGGCTAGCCATTTGATACGCTATTAATGGGTCTTTATCTTTCATGAACTCAGAGTACTCTAGGTATAAGTTGGAAACAATTGAGTCTAGTTGATAAAGATTAGCCCTTGAGTAGAGCATATACCACGTTCTGTACTCCTCAGCTATGTACTTATCAAGCAGGTAGTCGGTCTCAGTGTTGAACGCGTCCATAAAAATAGCTATGTCCTGCGCTAGTTCTGTTGTTAATCCGAGCTTCAATGGAAGGCTCCATGCCTCCTTGTTCTCGGTGATTAGCTGATAAGTACTTTTTAGAGTCAACAAGTATTGCGATAGCTCGTTAGTCGCGTTTAGCTTGGTTATGAGCGACTCGACGTACCACACATATTTATCCAGATAGAAAATATACATGTTTATGTAATCATTCATCCTTTCACTATCAATTAATGGTTGCGAAGCAAAACTGGTGTTAGCCGCGTTTATCCAGAATTCTGCTGTTAGGCAACGTGCATCTGCTTGGGCCAATGTGTTTTTATCTGTAAAATTGGATTGCTCAAAACTGGTTAGTAGATTCATGCACATCCACAATCTCGATTCCCCTAATGAGAGCAACTCTACGTCGTATAGGCCTACGAGTTTTGAGCTGACTTTCTGTTTTTCTAACTCCACGAGTTTTTCTCTGAGAATAGAAGACTTTTCTTTGAGAGATTCGTACCTAGCGTGAAGCTCGGTTATGTTCATATTTGAGTACAAGGTCTGCAGATATCTGGTATACGCTGTGAACGCCAAGCTGGAGGCCGCGTACATTTTGCCTTGAAGATACGCCTCATCGGCGTATTTAATGTATGTCTTAACGATATCTAGCTCAACGTTTGTCTTATTCCTGAAGTACCAGTAAACGTTATCCAGATAGTCCCTTATATCCCCTGGGTACTCAGTTACGGGCCTCTTGATAAACGTGGAGTTAAGACCATAGCCCTGAGACATTATGTAGAGCTCATAAATACTTGCCACGGGAACAACGTTACTTGCTTGAGACTCTACTTCGACTAGGTTGCTTATTGGAAGAACCATGCCTTTTAGACCCATCTTTATGGTAGCGTTCAGTTTTGCTTCTACGCCTCCAACAGCTGTTGTTAATCCATTGATGTTAACTGCCCCTGTGATGGAGTAGTTGTATAGCGTGTTTACATTATCGTTGTTAATAAGCTTAAGAATAGCTATAGTTAAGCCCAGGCTAGCGCTCGGGCCGCCGATGCTCTTAATTTGACTTGGGAAAACAATCGTGAATCCTGATTTCCAATAGGGGGAGCTGGAGAGAATATTGGCAATAAATATGGATGACCAGATTGACGCGAGAGTATCATTATCGATGGTTCCTGGTCCCTGTACAATCAGTGTTTCATTAACGTTCTCTCTAACAGTGATTTCGAATACCTCCCCTGAAGAATCATAAACTGCTGGAACACGGATTATTATCTCTGAGGCAACATTACTAGAGATGGCTTGGCTAGCGAAGCTTAACGTAACCATGATGAGCACTAAGCAAACTAAAGCTTTTTTCAACTATCAACTAACCATTAATCGATGGTGAAAAAAGCCGTATATATGGTTATTTTAGAAAATGGTTAATTGAAGATAACGGGTGGAGAACCGTGATTATAAAGAGCATGGTGCTGATTAAAGCGAAGGATAGAGCTGGAACTCTGAAGAGGATATATGAAATAATCAGTGACTCGGGCGGAAACATCTTGTTTAACTTTTCCTACGTCGAGGATGGGTTATCCAAGATAATATTGGTAGCAGATTTACCTGAAGAAAGCCAGGAATATATAAAAGAGAAGCTCGATGAAGTGCTTGCCGATCCCGATGAGGACTACGATATTCTTCGACTCGCTCCTGAATCTTTTGATTACCTAGTTGATCCGCTCTCTATTAGCCCGGAGATCGCTAATAGCTTGTTTAAGTACCTTCACCCAGAGGAAAGAGTGCTTGTTTTATCGAAGCTCGATGAAAACGTTAGAAAAAGGATATACAAGGTTTTGTCTCTGCACATCTTGGCTGAAATCCTTGCATATGCTCCTATAGAAATAGTAAGGGAAATAGCAAGTAGCATTACGCCTTCGGACCTGGCCTTTTGCTTGGAGCACCTTGACCCTGACGACCTGGTTGACGTAGTTCAGTCCCTTGATGATTCGGCCCGTAAGAACGTGCTTAAGCTTTTATCGAAGGAGAAAAGAAAGGTTATCGAGAACTTGCTGAAGTACAAGCCAGATACGGCTGGAGGGCTTATGACGACGAGAGTCCTCATGGTGTCTCCCGAGACAACGGTGGGCACTGCTTTGGAGGAGCTAATTTCAGGTAAATACGAGATATGGGATGAGGCATACGTCGTCGATGCTGATGGCAGATTAATAGGTCTGGTCACTCTCTCTCGGCTCGTTAAGGAAGATCCAAGCAAACCGGTTATAAAGGTCATGAGGAAGGACTTTGTCGTTGTAAATAGTAATGCTGATCAGAAAGAAGTAGCGGAGGTGTTGATGAAGTTCGACCTCACGAAAGTACCGGTTGTAGATGAGAAAGGCAGGATGCTGGGCGTGGTTACAATAGATGACATAGTGGATGTAATCAAGGAGGAGTCTCTCGAGGAGACCTTGGCTGGTCTTGGAAAAATCGTCAGAGGTTACATTGATAATTACTTGATTGCCCCCATCCTATCTCTATACAAAGCCAGAGCTCCCTGGATACTGGCCCTGATCCTTGTGGATTTCTTTACTGCATCAATAGTAGCATCGTTTGAAGATAAAATAGCGAAGTACGCTATACTGGCAGCTTTTTTGCCGATAGTAATTGATAGTGGTGGAAACATCGGTAGCCAGGCAGCTTCTCTTCTTTTAAGGTCCTTTAGCCTTGGGCACATAACGCTTAAAGATGTTCCAAAGGCAATAAAAAAGGAGCTCCTAGTAGGGATGCTAATCGGCTTATCCTCATTCCCTATAGTGCTCGCGATATCCTTTTTAATATCAACAATCGCTGATAAGTCAATGCACTTCGCAACTATTGTTGGGATAAGCGTAGCTTCATCAATGATAGTAACCCTTACGCTTTCAAGCGTCATAGGAGCACTCCTCGTATTCATAGCCTACAAAGCGAAAATAGACCCAGCAACTATGTCCGCAGCCATGATTACAACGCTCGTTGATATAACGGGGTCCTTTATTTATTTCTCAATAAGTGTGGGTATATTGGAAAAACTACTGTGAACTCAATGGCTTCTTAACCAATACTGACTTTCTCCACGCCCAGTGGGAACGTGGGCTCTCTTTAGGGGCTTCATTGGTTCCTCTCATCTACTCGGATTTACATCTTCCATTTGAGGAGCAGTCGGTGTGGCCAGATATCCCCCCATCTTAGCTTGCATGGCATGAGTGGTTGTGCTCCCCGCACCCCCACGCTGGTTTGGGGGAACCACGATTCTCTATTAAAACAAGAAAAGCATTTATATTTCATCCCCGCCCTGAAAAGCTAGGCTTTCAGTTGTAACTTTTTATGTTTATTAAGTAAACAACAACTAAGTTAGTATTAGAGCACGACTCACACACCTTATTTATCAGGATCTTCGAGGTTATATCGTGGGGCCAAGCGAAAGTTCCATGAAAGAATGCGTAATAGGAGTGGACCTTGTATCGGGGTCTCCCCAATCAAGAGTAAAAAGCCCCTTGTATTCAGCTGTTATTTTATGTAATGGTGATTACATCAAGGAGTTAAACAAGATATCGCTTGCCAGGCTCTTTAGGATAACCTGGGAAATCAAGCCTAGCGTCATAGCTGTTGATAGTTTGCAAGAGCTTGCATCCAACAAGAAGTTGTTAATGAAGATAGGTGAGCTACTGCCGCCTGAGACCAGCCTAGTATGGATAAACGTAGGTGAAGAAGGGCATCCACGTAAGCTAATAGATATGGCTCAAGAACATAAGCTCATCGATGACGCTCGGAAGCCTTCCTCCATGCAAACTGCTTATATCCTGGCTATCCTAGCTAAGAATGGGGTAGGAAAACCAGTCTTCTCGAAGAACGAGATAACAAAGCTCGTGATTAGGAAAGCAAGGGTTGAAGGCAAAGGGGGCATGAGCAGTAATAGGTACAAAAGAAAAATAAGAAGCGTGATAAAGCAGCTATCAAGCGAGATCCAATCAAGCCTAAAGAATGGTGGACTAGAATACGAGGTTTATTACAAAAGAAGCATTGGTGGACTAGAAAAAGCTGTATTCATTATTTACGCTCCAATAAACGAGGTGAAAAAACTAGTTTCCCAGCGAGAGTACCAAGACGCCATAATAGAATTGAAACCAGTAATAAGGATACTCTCATTAGAGGAGAAAGAAGAGGATGAGCAACCAATCATTGTTGGTGTAGACCCTGGATACAACTTCGGCCTAGCTATAATGAGTATCGAGGGAAAGGTTCTATACATAGACACTGTGAGGGAGGCCAGCAGGGCCGAGATAACAGATTTAATCAGTAAATACGGTAAGCCCGTTATAATTGCTACTGATGTTCACCCTGTTCCTGAAGCCGTTAGAAAGCTTGCATCTAGCCTAAACGCGAAGATTTTCACCCCCTACGAGGAGGTAGAGACTCGCCTAAAAAGAGAAATAGCAAGTATGTACTCAAGCACACAGAACATAGTGATAAAGGATAGTCATTCGCGCGATGCACTCGCTGCAGCATACATTGCTTATAGAGAGATAAGAAGAAAACTCCTGGAAACCGAGGAGTACCTGAGAAAAACAGGTCTAAACATACCTATAAAGAAGGTACAGCTAAAAGTTGTGGAAGGAAAAAGCATTGCTGATGCTGTGGAAGAATTAATAAACGAAATGATACTCACGGAGGAGGCAATTGTCCCATCAGCGCCTCTGACTAGACAAGAAAAAAGCTCCAAAACACTGATTGAGGTGATAGAGAAGCTAAAACTAGAGAAGGAGCTTCTATACAAGCAAATTCAAAAGAAAGAAGAAGAGATAAGAAGACTGGAAGAAGAGCTCAACAAGAAATTATCTAGCCAAGAATCAATCATTTCCAGCGACCGGAGAATTGAGTCGCTTTACAACGCTCTCTCCACCATATCAACTAAATTAAGGGAAGTTGAAGAGGAGCTTCAAGCCGAGAGGTCAATAAAGAGCTTCTTTTTGGATACAATTAAGGAGCTATCCCTGAACAGGAAAATTGTTATTCCCAGATGCGATGCCGTTATTAAAGGCTTCCTTGAGGAAAAGCTTAAGGAAGCTAAAGTTAATTATTGTTTTGCTGAAAAGCTCGCTGACCTCAACTCAAGTATTTTGGTTGAGACCGGAATCAAGAGTATAATAACCATCTATGAATGCGAGCAAAGCCTAAAAGGGAGCTTCCTGGAAGAGGGAGTCGGCGTCTTATGCGATGCTAAAAGTCAATACAACTGTGAATTAATAAACAATGAGTTATTAGTCTGTGACCCCAAAGTAATCAACACGCTAGAGAAAGAAGCTGAATATGCGCGCGAAACGAAAATTGAAAAGGAAAGAACAAAGATTCTAAAGCTACTAATGGAATACAAAGAAGGCTCGAGGAAGAAGGAGGCTACATGATTAGTTAAGCTACTAGCTCAGAAAAACAAATTGGTTTTAGTAGAGAGGAGCCTTTCTTTCTATTATTAATCCCGTGTATTTCTTAATGTTGGTTAGCTCTTCTTCAAGTATCTCCTGTGCCAGCCTAGCCAAAGAGCTCTGCTGGCCGGGAGTCTTGCTGTAAATTTTCACATTAGCTATAAGGGGGTGATCGATCGGCTTCCCAATTTGGCTTAACAAGTGAACTGAGATTGGGGCCTCCCCTCCGGATTCCTCGTATATTCTTTTACTGGCAATGAACGCAACTACATTGTATATCTTACCGACATGGCTGACTGGGTTTTTGCCGGCTGTTGCCTCCAAGCTCATTGGGCGCATGGGTGTTATAAGTCCATTAGCTCTATTACCCCTACCTGTAGCGCCATCATCACCGTGCTCAGCGCTTGTCCCCGTTACTGTGAGGTAAACTATACCCTTATCTGGCTTGTCCCCTGTGTTCATGAATACCTCGACATCGTATTCCGGTACTATTCTGGCCGCAAGATCCTTTATTTTTTCTATAACCTCTGTCTTCACTGATACATAATGGTCCACGTCACTTACTAGGGAGCTAATAAATGCTCCGGCGATAGTTAGTTTGATTTTGTTTCCCTGCCTCAGCCCCATTACCTTGATGTCCTCGCCGAGCTCCGGTACTTTTGCTTTGAATTCAGGCGAGTTAAGCGTTCTTTCCGTTGTTAAAACAAGGTTCTCGAGGGTTGTGTATGGATAAAATCCAACCCCGAAGCTTGTGTCATTAGCGAGCGGCACGTCTGTTCCGAGGTCGAATATGCCTCTTAGGTCAACGCTACCTTTCCCGATTTTATAATCAACAATCACGTGTTCTTCTGGGTCCAGGAACCTAAAGCTTCTTTTTATCCAGTCTTTAACCGCCTTTATTACAATCGGTCCTATGGGTACCTGCTCAACGCCTCCATCACTAAGTGTTACTTCTGTGGTGGCTCTCCCTGATACAAGCATGTATATCGGGTGCTGGACCACTCCTCCACCGAATCTTGGCTGGGCCTGACCACCTACAAGCAAGGTTTTGTCAAGGTTGTGGTGAAGAATTCTCCCGTATTGTCGAAGGTAATACTGTGAAAGCTGAACACTGCTCTCCTCGCTGGCTGAGTCAGCAATAAAATCTGGGTGACCGAGACCCTTCCTCTCTACGAGCTCAACTGCGAGCTTATCTGGAGTATCCCAAGGTGTGTATTCCACAATTATGTTTCTGCTCATTTAGCTCACCTGCAATCAGTTCATTTAGTTTTTAGTATCAATGCTTAAGCTTTAGTTAAAAACCACATTTAAATGTATTTTCCCTTTTTACCGAGAATGCATTAACAATTCTTTGTTGTTTTCTATCTTATCGAAAAGAATGAATGCGCATTTATGGAGAACTGAGTTAGGAGAAGCCGATGATTTCTCTGAGAGCTACTCAACGTGCGTGTAATTTAGGCTTATGAACAGAATGTTGCTTCCCCTGATAAATATAGTTCCGTATCTTGTTTTCAGCTCGCCTGTTCTTTCCTTTAGCTCCAGGCAGTCCTTCAGAACAACGTTCATTGTGCTGTCCGAGAAATCAAGTATGCCTACGAACTCCTCACCGTCTTTTAGCTTAACTAAAACAGTGTTTCCCTTAGCGTCTTTCAGGTACTTCAGTGGGGGGGCGTTCTTAGACGACAATCTTTTCACCAGCAGTTTCTAAGCGCTACTTTACTTTACAGTATCACCGAAGATTTTAAATTTATTCCTCTTTGTTCAGCAACCTCTGCTCATCAACAACTATCCTTCCTTTCAAATAATCGAGTAGCTCGGGATGAATCAAGGGTTTGCCATCAATGAGAGGGTACCTGAATGGTAAGTAAATCTCGTGCTCAAAAAACCCTTTTCTGCTTAGAATCTTGACTCCATCGACGTACGGAATATCGCTCAGCCTCAAGCCCTCAAATACAACTTTGTACGTAACATAAACAGCCCCATCAATGCTGTACTGACCATCACCAAGGCTCCTGGCAACAGGGTTACTGAACTTGCTTGTTAGCAAAACCTTCGTCCTGCCTCTCGGAGGGTGATCTCCCAGTATTCCCCCAATGACAAATACATCGGATATCTCTTTATCAGATGGAGATAGAAGCTCCGTTGAGGAGGGATCCAGCACAATCGCTCTTGGGAAAAGCTGAGAGGCGCTCTCGCATCTTGTTCTAGCTATTTTTTCTAGAATAGCTACCTCGTTTTTGTCACAAACATTGGTTATTAGCAGGTTCCCCCTAGCGATTTGCGCTGCGTGTTTATACTCGATGAGCAACCATTTTGATAGTTCCGGCTCAAGGTGCTCAATAACTATTAACACTTTTTCTCCCTTATTGACGGTGTTGTTTTAATTAGCATCAGCTTATCAAAAAATAACTTGTGGATAAACAAGAAAATTGTTTATGGTCGTCGATGACTTGAAGAAGATAGATATCGCGACGGGCAGTGAGGCTGATAAGCTCGCGGCAACGATAAAAAACGCTCTAGACAAGAAACACCTCCTAGTTATTATTGGGAGATGCAGTGTGGACTACGAGGGTAGGGGCAAGAGTAGGCTTGAGAGCGGGGACCGAATAGTAATCGTTAAGCAGGATGGGTCTGTTCTTGTGCATAGACCTGTAGGTTTCGCTCCAGTCAACTGGCAGCCAGGCTCAGCGAGAATAACTATTAGAGTCACGGGAGGTAGAGGGCTAGAGCTTGTTTCAGTTAGAGCTAGCCCTAGAGAAATTCTTCGCGTTGTCTTCGAGGATGTTTACATCGTTATTGTTGGCTTTGGATTAAGTGATGCAGGTGAGTTCACGATGTATGTGGATGAAGAAGAGCTAAAGAACATCATCGAGAAAGAACCATCACTGGTTGAAGAAGGGCTCAGAATAGTAGAGCGGGAATACAGAATAGGTGATTTCTATGTTGATTTCTATGCTAAGGATAAAATGAATAACGATGTCCTTATTGAGGTTAAAGATGAGAAAGCTGGTGTGGGGTCCGTAGTGCAGTTGTACAAATATTTGCTTGAGGCGCAAAGAAGAAACATGAAGGTAAGAGGCATATTGGTATCCGTTGGCTTCAGTAGAGAGGCAGCTATGCTCGCGGAGAAGTTGGGAATAAAGAGGGTTGAGATTAACCCAAAGGAGATTTATGCGAAGTACATTGAAGAGAAGAGAACGGGGGAGAAATCCCTTGAAAGATTCTTCTCAGGGAAAAACGACAACTGAGTCTCTAAGCACAATCAAGAGCACCTATGATGTTTTAACCGAGGTCTACGATGAATTATATGGCTATGAACAGACATTAAAGCATTTAGAGCTCCTGAGAAAAGTTGACTTTAGCAATAAGAGAATGCTAGATGCAGGTGCGGGGACGTTGCTATTTGAGAAACTAGTTTTATCCCTTAAAAACAGCGATAATTACTGGATAGTTGCTCTTGATATAAGCAAGCTCATAAAAAAACCGTACCAAGAGACGAAGCCCAGCGAAAAAATAGATGCAGTCATAGGAGATATAACCAGTATTCCATTCAGAGAAGACTCGTTCAACATAGTACTGAGCATAACGGTGCTAGGAGGGCTGGGCGAACTACTAAGAAAAGCTACTACGAATCTATACAACGTATGTAAAAAGGGAGGCAAAATCATCATTACTATGCACGAGAAAACCGTAAGCAAAGCTGAACAAGACTTTCTCAACGACTCGTGCATGGAGCTCTGGAGAGCTGGAGCCGATATTTGTTGTGGAATCGAAAAACCTGGACCGATACAGTATAAATGATTTTTGTTCTTTAAGGTAGAGTTCTTAGCCAGAACAATTCAGTCCAGGAGCTCATGACGCATAGATATATACGCTTAGCATAGTTAGATACATTGAGAAGAAGAACGTCATTATCCCCTTAATCATAGCATAAAGACCAACAGCTACCGGTGGGTTAGCTTTTCTAGCTAACCCAGTAAGAGCCATGGATACCAACACATATATAACCACGACTAGATAGAATGTTTGGAAACCATTTAAACGCGAAGGATAAAGATATGAAGCTAGAAGGCCTGTTAACACTCCTGCTAACCCCTTCGCCAACAGTAGCTTTCCCTGCGGAGTCACGAATGGTAGATGCATTATGTCTCAACCAGTAATCAAAGAAATTCAACTCCCAAAAAAAGCTTTTACTGCTCTTGACCTAAAGGCCTGGATATCATCCAATTATGAAAAAGTGACCGGTAGCTACATAGATAACGTCTTCCTCTTGCCCAGCGAAAAAATTTTCCTAATAAAGCTGAGAACGCGTGGTTACGGGGTAACCGACGTTCTTTTGCAACCAGCAGTGAGAGTGCATTTTACCGAGATGAAAATTGTGGATAAATCCTCCGCTTCGCCTGAGGTAACAAGGATGAGACAGCTGATTCGCGATAAAAAGATCATTGATGTGAGGCAGGTGGGCTTCGATAGACTCCTGGAGATAGTTCTTCATGATGGATTCAAAATCATAGTTGAGCTTTTACCCAGAGGAGAGCTCATCATTACTGATGAAAAAAACGTGATTAAATACTCATCCGAGTACAAAGAGATGAAAGATAGAAAAATATCCATTGGCATACCGTACCAATATCCACCTCTTGCAGGGGCTATGCCGAGCAAGAGTGATTGCATCGGTAACCCGGAGGTCCTGAAGGTTTTTCCAAGAGACTTGTTGCTTGAGGCCAGAAGCAGAGGAGACGATTTATGTGTTAGCTTATGGAACGTGATAAGCGAGGCCATTGAAGCTGGAAAAGGCTACATCGTTTATCAAGACGATAAGCCTGTTTACTTCTCGCCTTTCAGACCAACGTTTCTGGAGAAAATGGGCCTCGTCGTTACGGAAATGGAAAATCTGGATAAGGCAATCGATGTCTATTTCTACAAATTGATGAGCGAGCTCATGGTATCTGCTGAAACAAGAAGACTGCAGGAGGCGATAGACAAGCTTGCGAAAACTATTGAAAGTGAAAAGAGAAGGGCTGAGGGGTACTTGGAGAAAGCTATGGAGTACAAGAGAATGGCTGATTCTATATTATTGAACAGAGAATGGGTAGAAGAAGTACTCGACTGTGCTAAAGAAGAAATAAGCAAGGAAGGCTGGGAATCTCTCATTCACAAGTGCAAAGGCATAATAAAGACGCAGCCCAACGAGGGGAAAATCACCATTAAGATAAATGACTTGGAGGTAGTGCTAGACGTAAGGCTCACTGCAAAAGAGCTAGTTACTCAATACTACGACCAGTACAAAAAGTATAAACAAAAGCACGAAAAAGCCTTGCAAGCGATAGCTGACCTGGAAAACAAAATAAAAGAACAAAAAATAGAGCTGGAGAAAAGAACGAGCGAGGTCTTAATGGGCTTTAGAAAAACCTACTGGTACGAAAGATATGTGTGGAGCTTTACTCGTAACAAGCTACTAATAATAGCTGGTCGGGACTCCCAGCAAAACGAAAGCCTGGTCAGGAAATACCTGGAAAAGAACGACCTCTTCTTCCATGCGGATATACAGGGCGCTGCGGCCACGATACTAAAAATCACGCCGGGAGTGGAACCAAAAACAGAAGACATCCACGATGCTTCCGTCATAGCTGCGTGTTTTAGTAAGGCATGGAAAGCTGGGTTAGCCTCAATAGATGTTTTTTATGTAACTGGAGAGCAAGTCTCGAAGACGCCTCCCTCAGGCGAGTACATAGTTACTGGGAGTTTCATGATATATGGAAAAAAGAACTATGTAAAGAATGTTCCATTGCAGCTGGCCTTCGGCGTGGAGATTATGGAGGGCTATGCTAGGTTCACTATAGGCTCAGAGGACTCTGTTAAGCAACGAGGAGACCTGCTAGGCTACTTGCTTCCTGGTGAGAACCCCCCCAGCAAAATAGCCAAGAGAATAAGAAAAAGGCTAAGAGAAGTGAATTATCGTTACATACCATCACAGTCCGAAATCGAAAAGCTGGTCCCAGGCCCATCGAAAATTAAATTTATAGTTTAAACACCTAATCTTGTTTGAGGAGACGGCAAAATGAGCCGAGGAGAGTATCTCCTAATAAGAGATATAATGGTAACTGACGTAAAGTACGTATCCCCAGAAACTCCTCTATCAACAGTCATAAACATAATGATTCAGAATAAGATCGGAAGCGTCGTGGTGATCGGCGATAAAAGAGAAGTTTTAGGGATAATAACGGAGAGAGACCTTATTGAGAAGGTTTTGGCTAAGAACTTAGATGTTAGGACGCTGAAAGCAAAAGATATTATGTCCAAGCCCGTCATCGTTGTTTCTCCTGATACCAGCGTGTCAGCAGCAGCTAACTTAATGAAGGAGAAAAATATAGGTCACCTGCCTGTGGTGGAAAACGGTAGGCTTGTGGGTATCGTTGCTGAGGGAGACGTTATTTCTTTGGCTCCAGAGTTTCTGGAGCTACTCAGAATAAGAAAAAGATAATTGTAAGAATTAATTACGTAATTTATTCATAAAAAATCTTGGAATGTGTCTTATTAGGAAATCTTTATATCGAAACCTATTCAATTTATTATATGGTGTTATTGCTGGTTCAGAACATATCTGTTTCTTACATAATGGATGTCAAAACTCCTTTTTTAGAGCCTAACTACAAGGTGACTAGAGCAAGAGAAATAATGAGGGTTACGGGGGCTCGTGTACTGCCCGTCATCAATAATAAATATGAGAGAAGGTTGTTGGGGATAGTAACGAGATTAGAGATTCTTAGTGTGACTTCAACGAAGAGCGAGCTAAAGGTTAAAGATATAATGACTCAGCCTCCTCTCATCTTCGACGAAAACCTAGATGTTGTTCTTGCAACTAAGCAAATGCTCAGCAAAGATGAGTGGTATGTTCCAGTGGTAAAGGGAGAAGAGTATCAAGGAATGCTTGGGCTAGAAAATATCATTATGTGGTTACTATATCACCGCTCAACCAGCGACAAAAACACTGTTAAAGTTGAGGAAGTCATGAGCAGAGACGTGGTATTTGTTAAGCAAGATGACCTCTTAACAAAGGTTTGGTACTTGATGCTCAAGCACAGGTATGGTGGGCTGCCGGTAGTGAATGAGAAAAACAAGGTTGTTGGGATAATTACCCAGTATGATATACTCTCAAAGGGAAAAGCAAGAATTAGGCTAGAATCAGAAAGCGAACCACTAAGAATACCTGTGAAGGAGGTCATGAACAGGCCCGTGATAACTGTGTTGCCAAAGGACCCTATCGAACTAGCAGGTGAAATAATGGTTAGAAGAAACATTGGCAGGCTGGTTGTCACAGATGAAGCCAAGAGTTTGATTGGTATTATTGATAGAGCAGATGTGCTCAGAGGCCTTCTAGGGTGGTAGAGATGAGCTTCAGATCTCCTAGAAGAGTAGACCATTACAGAGTATTGAGAAGCGATGGGAAACCTTCTTTCTCATCATCTAAGTATGTAAACGAGGGTGATGCTGAGAGAGTTTCCTCAAAGCCTCCCGTCACTGGTAGCAAAACTCTTCCATTAATAGAAGCACTGAAGATTATGAGTGAGAAGAAGGTCAGGAGCGTGGTTGTGAAGGAGCCCAGGGATAAGTACTGGGGAGTTTTGCTAGTCGAGGATGTCCTGAACTACCTGGGTGGCGGTGAGCTGTACGATATAGTGCTTAACCGCTTCGATGGGGACATAAACAAGGCTATCAACATATCTATTGGGGAAATCGGTAGAAAGGGTTTCCCCTTCGTGAGAATAACTGATAAGCTCGACAAGGTAGTAGGATTGTTCCTATCTGAGCAAATTGATTTGGTACCCGTTGTTGATAACGAAGAGCGTCCCATTGGGGTGATAAGCGTTCATGACGTTCTTAGGTATTTAAGAGGACTGAAGATAGGCCGAAAAGTGAAGGATGCAACGATAGGTTTTATCCCACTAGCGAGCTATTCATCAACTCTGAGAGAAACAATAAAGCAGATGAGTAACTCTGGGTTAAGGTTCATCTTCGTGAAAAACGAGGCAGACCAAATAATAGGATATGTTGATTACAGAGCCATAATTAACTATTTCACTAGTGGGCAGGCAATTAAAAATTCTCTAAAAGGCTCGCTTGAGGAGTCACTGATGATCAGTGTTGGGGAGCTGGTTAGAACAGACATGCTGGTGGTAAGCGAGGACACAATTCTTGAACAAGCTCTTGAGCTAATGCTCGACAAAAATTATGGTTTCGCCTTGATTACTAAAGGCGACGAACCGGTTGGTATTTTAACTGAGTACGATGTCTTCTTATCACTAATGTCAGGGGAGTGAAAAGATGCTTTTGGTAAAAGAATATATGACTGAAAACGTAGTCACCATATCCCCCAACGATACGCTGATGCATGCCAGAAACACCATGCTTAGATATGGTATCGGGAGACTGGTTGTAGTTGAGGATGGTCTTGTCAAAGGGATTATTACTTTGACCGATATCATGTATTCTGTTAGTCTACCTGAGCTATACTACAAGCCGCTTATTGATATATTAGTTAAGGATGTGATGACTCCTAACCCTGTGACTGTAAAGGAAGAAACAAGCCTCAAGGAAGCTTGCCAAATAATGCTGAAATACAACATTGGAGGTTTACCGGTAGTTAATGACGAAGGAGTGCTGGTAGGCATCTTCACAAGGACAGATGCCCTGAGAGCATACGCTGAGAACGCCGGTGATATTTACACAGTGGGGCAGGCAATGGACATTGACCCGCCAAGGGTATCTCCGTACTCATCTCTCAGAAAAATAATAGAATCCATGGAGACCAAGCCCTACATGAAGACTCTTGTTGTAGATGGAGAATCACTGGTGGGAATAATAACCAAGAAGGATATAGCTTTTGTGCAGATTCCTCCAAAAATGCTTGATAAACCATTCGTGAAAAGAGACTCCGTTTTGCCTAAGGGCAAGACTGGTGGAGTCAGGTTTTATATTGTTCCAGTAGCTATTGATATAATGACGCCCAATCCTATTACAACTATGCCTGACGATGACCTTGGCAGAGCCGCTGAGGTAATGCTCGAGAACAGAATAGGAGGCTTACCTGTGATTGAGGGAGGAGAAAGACTCGTGGGGCTGGTAACCAAGCATCATATTATCGAAAAATTATCATCAATGAATATTTAGGTGTAGAAACTTGCTATTTATAGATTTCATAAAGAAGATTTTTGGAACCCAGAAACAGGAGGCCAGTGAAGCTAACGGCTCATTTGAGAACAGTTTAATCGATTTGTCTTACGAGTTCAACCACATCACAGGTGAGCTTTCAATATATTTATACTTCGACTTGGATGTAGACGTTTATGAAGTCACTATTGTTCCGATAAGCGATTATGAACTAGCTATTTTATCCAAAAACAAAGGAGTTATTGGTTTGCTAAGGATTAAGAAAAAGTACTATAAGAACAGCATTGAGATCGAGAAAAAACAAAAAACAATTAAATTAAAGGTTTTGTTGAAAAAAAGCTTTTAAGCGTTTATACCTATTATCGCTGATGCTTGCTGAGGAGCTGTTTCCTCTACTTCATTTTCTACTTCCGATAGCTTTTGGATGTTGTTGGCGTATATCTCGTCGGCTATAACTATTATCTTTCCATTATCAACCTTGGATTTGCCGATGACCAACACTATCGCAGTTTCTGTTAGATTACCATTTATCTTAGTTTCGTTTGTTATCTTGACGGTCCAGCTACCTATTACTGGAGCGAAGCCTGCTGACCTGAGCTTATTTTCAGGGCTCTTAACCACTACGTGCATTGAGCCTAGAACAACAAGCTCGTTAGTGGTGTTATTGTACTGCAGCACCACCCCTTTAACCATCACTTTGTTCTCATTCAGTATTCCTCCCAGGACTTTTTCAACATTCATTATTGTTAGCTCAATCATCCTTGATGCTGTTAGCAACATGTTGTATAGGCTCATTGTTCCCATTTTCTTGCTTGTTGGCTTCACTATTAGCTCTTTTGCTTGGTCAAGTTTCTCCTTAGCTAGGCTAATCGTAGTGTTGAATCCCTCATAGTCTCCCTGCCCAAACTTCGCTACTGCTTGTTTAATTAAGCTTATACTCTCCTCGAGCAACGACGTTATATTTAGGATGTCCTGGTTGCCCATCCTCTGAGCCATAAACTTTACGTTTTCAATAAGCTTCTGTGCTGGATAAAGTAGTGCTGTGACCCCCGTGGGGATATAGGTACCCGTCATGTTGCCTAGGTACTCCCTGCTCTCCTCGTCTGTTGCAATTTGTTTAACAATGTTCCAGCAGACTTGTTGGCTTTTTTCTACCTCTCTCTTAGTAATGGTGATAGGTTTCACGACCTTGTGTATTTCCTCTGGATTAATTTTTCCCTTCCCTATTTCATCCAGGGTTTTGTTAGCGTTTTTGATTAGCTCTTGCGCCTCAGGTGGTATTAAGTCTCTTATTTGTTGTATAGCTTTTACTTTTTCTTCTACTGTCTGCCTTATTCTTTCTCTAGCTTGCTCGTTAACCATAACTGTATATTGCCTTGTAACGTTTATTATCTCTCTTATTGCTCCTTGTATGTCACCTTTATTGGCTAGTTGCAAAGCTGTGTCCAGCTGGGACATCAGCTTCTCTTTGTTCTGTTCACTAATCATTGCTGATGTTTTTATCGTTTCCTTTAGTCTGTTAACCCAATCATTGACAACACCAACAACGTTTTGTTGATTGGTAGCCTGGTCTGAGCTGTTACTTGTTGTCTCAGCAAAAGATACTAGCGGTAATGCCGAGAGACCTATAACTAAGACCATTAGGATAGACGCTATCTTTATCCATTCTTTCCTTGCCATCACGCCTCTCGCCGTTAATCAAATATGTCAAAACTGCTTTTAGTATAAATCCCCGGACCTTCTTCGGGAAAAAGGCGGGACTAAAAACTATTTGCCCCAAGCAAACCTACTAAATGGGAAAAAGACTTTAAATTATAAAATCAGCTTGGCTTTTCTTTCAATCGATAAACCTTCTTCATGCCTAAATCAACTATCTCTATGATTCCAAGCTTCTCCAGCCTGCTTATTCTTCTATAGAATGCTGATTTAGGAATTCCGGTTGCTTCCATCAGTTCTGTCGGTGTGGCTGAGCCTTTCTCCTTTAAGTAATTGATTATTGCCCGGTCCCTATCATCCAGGTAAGCTTCTATATCACTTATTCCTTTTGATGTTCTCTTCCTAGATACCAAATAGTAAACTGCTATGGCTAGAGCCACGATCACTAGCACTATAGCTATGTATGTCGTTTTAGGCGTCGCTGGCTGGGCAGTGGTGCTGGTGAAGGGGGAGGTGACGGCAGGAGAGGTAACGGGAGGTGGCTGGGCGGAAGGCAGCACATAGCTTATCGTTATGTTGCCCGGATTTACCAGGATAGCTATTTTGTTACCAATCTTATAGGTCTCTCGTGGCGGTGGGTTCACCTGCTTTACCACAGAGCCCTCAGGCAGAATGAACAATGTGGTGGTAGGTACGTATAATTGCGATACCCAAGAGTTTGTATCAACGGGCTTCGCGACAAGAGAAACATAGGTCAAATTATAATTAACTGGCTGGTCGCTCGTCGCCATAAGAAGAATGGTTTTTGATTCCAAGTCTAAATACGTGACCAGGTCAGATGGGTAAAACGAATATATGTATAGTGGCTCTCCAATACACTGTAGATACTCGCTGCCAATGAAGGTTCCGTTTATCTGAATAAATGCGAGTCCAAGTGTATCTATGTTCACAACTATTGGCTCCTCGACCTGAGCGCTTGTTTCTATTAACAAATGCGCTGAAATCAAAGTAAATATTACCAAAAGCGTTGTGAAGAATAATTTCTTAAGCATTTCTGCTCTTCACCTTACCTTTTTTTAATTATCTTGTTTTAAGATAATGAATATTTTAATATTCATGAAAAACTAACTATCTTATTTGAGCAACATGCCTATAGAGAACTTAAAGTTCCTTCTCCTAGATAATACGTACGAAGTTGTTGGCAAAGAGCCATGGATTATTCTTTGGTGCAAAAACGAGAAAGGAGAGCCAATCGTAATAATAGACAGAAGCTTTAGGCCATACTTCTATGTTTTGCCGGAGCAGGGGAGCGAGGAGAGAATCGGCGAGCTAATAAAGAGGATTTATGGATTAAGCAAGCCTAGGTCACCCATTATTTCGGTCGATATCGTTGAGAAAAAGTACTTCGGTAAACCTGTCAAAGCTCTCAAAGTTACAACCGTGATACCTGAAGCTGTGAGGGAGTACAGAGAAGAGGTAAAGGAGCTGCCTTATGTAAAAGAGGTTTTGGAAGCCGATGTCAGGTTCTCTCTGAGATACCTTATTGATAAGGACCTGAAGCCATTTAGGTGGTACACTGCCGATGTAGAAGAGGCTAATCTTCCAGGATACCGTGTTTCAAAGACCTATTTCCTAGTCGGAAATTTGAAGGAAGTGCCGGGAACAGTTACTTTGCGTGACCTAAGCTTGATGGCTATCGACATAGAGGTATATAACGCTTATGGAACGCCTAATCCTAGCCGTGACCCAGTTATAATCATTGGCGTAATAGATAAGGACGAAGCAGTACAATTTGTCTCTCAGGACAAAAACGACAAGGACTTAATAATCAAGTTCATCGAGTACATTCGTTCGAAGGACCCAGATATAATTGTTGGTTACAACAGCAACCAGTTTGACTGGCCTTACCTTGTTCAGAGAAGCAGTATGCATGGAATAGTTCTTGATATTGGAAGAAGAGTTAATTCTCCACCAACAACAAGTGTTCTAGGCCATATCAGCATTCCTGGCAGGTTAAGCCTAGACATATACAACTTCGCTGAGGAAGTCCCCGAGATAAAGATGAAAACTCTCGATGAAGTCGCCGATTACTTCGGCGTTATGAAGAAAAGCGAGAGAACAAATCTTGATTGGTTCATGATACCGAAGCTATGGGATGAGGGCGGAGAATCTAGAAGAAAGGTGCTGAAATACAACTTGGATGACGTGAAATCAACCTATGGGCTAGCGGAGAAGTTTCTCCCATACGGTATACAGCTAACGAGCTTGACGGGCATCCCTCTCGACCAAATAATGGCTGCTAGCGTTGGGTTCAGGCTAGAGTTTTACTTAATGAGACAGGCATATAAGCATAATGAGCTTGTGCCCAACAGGATTGAGAGAGAGGCTGAGCCTTACAAAGGGGCAATAGTCCTTACTCCAAAACCAGGGGTACACGAGAATGTTGCTGTGCTGGACTTCACTAGCATGTATCCCTCCATTATGATAAAATACAATGTTGGCCCAGACACGCTTATTCGTGAACCAACGGAGAGCGCGAAAGTAAACATAGCGCCCGATGTTGGCCACAGGTTCAGAGCCGAGCCTCCGGGATTCTTCAAGAGCGTCCTAGAATCACTACTAAAAGCTAGAAGAGCGATAAGAGAACAGATGAAGAGCATACCGAAGGACACACCTGAATACGAAGTTCTAGATGCACGTCAAAAAGCAATGAAGGTCCTGGCAAACGCTGCTTATGGGTACATGGGTTGGGCTGCTGCCAGGTGGTATTGCAGAGAGTGCGCGGAAGCAGTTACTGCCTGGGGAAGACACACTATTCTTAGAGCTATTCAAAAAGCAAAGGAACTGGGACTCGAGGTCATATATGGCGATACAGACAGCCTCTTCACCAGTTATGACCAAGATAAAATAGGTAAGCTCATAGAATGGATAGATAAGGAGCTTGGATTCGAGGTAAAAATAGATAAGATATACAGGAGAGTTTTCTTCACGGAGGCTAAGAAAAGGTATGCTGGACTGACGATTGACGGCTCAATAGACATGGTTGGATTTGAAGCGGTAAGAGGAGACTGGACTGATATAGCTAAGGAAGTCCAGGTAAACGTCGCGAAAATAGTGCTCATGGAGGGATCCGTTGGTAAGGCCATTGAGTACGTCAAGGATTTGATAAAATTGCTTAGAGAAGGAAAAGTAGAGTTGGAGAAGCTTGTTATATGGAAGACCATTACTAAGAACCTGAATGAATATGAAGTTGAAGCTCCACACGTAAAGGTGGCTAAGAGATATATGAAGGCCGGGATAAAGATAGGTCCCGGGGACAAGGTGGGGTACGTGATAGTTAAGGGAACCGGAGGAATAGGTGATAGGGCGGTCCCCTACTTCGAGGCGAGCATTGATAAAATAGACGTGGATTACTACGTTGACCACCAGATAATACCGGCGGCTCTAAGGATATTATCGTACTTCGGCGTATCCGAGCAAACCCTTAAAGGCGTATCAGCTGGCGGTCAGAAAACGCTGGCTGACTTTTTCAAGCCAAAGAGGTAGCTCAGTCTTATTATCTCAATGAATAATTAACCTGTCATGAATTTGTTTGATGCTTCTTAGGGTTGGTGTCTATTGCATACTGTCGAGATAAAAAGTGAGGCGGAGAGAAGCTTAAGGGATAAAGTATACACCATATATTCAAAATGGATAAAGGCGGACTCAACGGTCCCGTCGGGATCGTTCGTCAAGATTCTCTTTAAAGGAGAGCACGTGGGGTATGGATTTTACGAAAGAATAGGTCCGATAGGCCTCAGAGTACTTGCATATTTATCTGAGGGACCGCCTGACACTTTAGAAGAAATAATGCGATGGAGAATCCAAAGGGCATACAAACTACGAACTTTGATGGGCGAGAAAGCTTATGCTGGATACCGCCTGGTATACGCTGATAGCGATGGTATGCCTGGGCTAATAATTGATGTTTATGGAAAAACCAGTGTTATACAATCATCGAGTATTGGCTGGGACTCAAATAAGATGAGGCTTGCAAAAATCATAGTTGATGAAGGCATCTCACAAAGAGTATACTTGAAGAACGACCAAAGAGGTCGGAAAGAGTTCGGTTTGCCTGTTGAGAGAGCCTTTCTTATAGGTGGAGGTGAAGAGAAAGAAATAATCAGGGAAGGCAAAGCCAATTTAGTCGTCGATTTCAAGCTGGGACAGAAGACAGGTTTCTACCTTGACCAGCGACCAATCAGGGAAAAAATATCCATGATGAAGCTTGATGGCTATAGAGTGCTGGATTTATTCTCATATAATGGCTCCTTCACTGTCCATGCGCTTTTATCAGGAGCTGTAAACTCAGTTATGGTTGAAGAAAGCCCTACAGCTATTAAAATAGCCCTCGAGAATATGCGGTTAAATAGCTTAGATTCATACGAGCTAATAAGAGGAAGAGTAGAAAAGATTTGTGACAGCTTAATAGCAAAACGGAGAAAATTCGACTTAGTAATAGCTGACCCACCGGCTTTTATTACATCAAAGTCTCATTATAATAAAGGAGTTAGGGCGTACGCCAAGCTAATTGAAAGCGTATTAAAATTGGTAGAGCCAGGGGGCCTGGTTTACATAAGTAGCTGCAGCTACTATCTAAAAGAAAATGAGTTACTCGAAATGATTAAAAAAGAAGCCGCGAACAACGGTTTCGGTATAAGGCTTCTATTTCACAATTCACCTATAAACTCGTGTTCATATACAAGAATAATAGATGAGCAGCTTAGGTATCTAAAGGGATATCTGTTTAGAGTTGAGTAAATGTGTGGTCTAGTATGGGAAACGCGAGATTAATCGTTCTTCACACAGCGGGTACACCGCCGCGTACGGCTCTTCAAATCATAAAGAGCGCCCGAGAGCTGGGTTTACAAGCTAAGTACGTTCGCTTACAGGACCTTAACGTTATGATAGAGAATGGAGAGGAGAAGATATTCGTTAGGAGTATACCCCTAGATGCAGATGTTGCTATTGTGAGGGGGGTAGGAGGCCCTCAGAGCATAGAGGAGTATAACCTGAGGTTCGATATGGTAAAAGCCCTTGAGGAAAAAGGAACTTTGGTTGTTAATCCATATGAAGGGCTTATCAAGGCCAGAGATAAGCTTAGGACTATGATTACCCTTATGAAGAACGGAGTTAGGGTGCCGGAGACAATAGTAACGGTGAACATAGATGCTGCTCTTCACTACACGGAGAAGTGGGGCAAAGTAATTGTCAAGCCTATAATAGGTAGTCTTGGGAGAGGAGTAATGCTTATCGATAACGTGGATATCGCGTACAACATATACAGACAGCTCTTAGCGTGGTACCAGCCTCTATTGATACAAAAATACTACGAGAAAAAGTACAACAGAGACCTTAGAGTATTAGTTATAGATGGGGAACCCGTTGCTAGCTACTACAGAGTAGCGCGAGAAGGCTCCTTTAAAACAAATGTCGCGCAGGGAGGAAAGGTAGTTGAGGCCAAACCAAGCGAGGAGATTTTAAATATAGCGATTAAATCCACGGAAAGCATAGGGCTGTTCTACGCTGGGGTAGATATAATGGAGACAAATGAGGGAACATTTGTATTGGAGGTTAACGCGTCTCCAAACTGGAAAGGGGCTTTGCAGTTAGGAATAGATCCCTCAAGGATACTTGTTGAAAAAATTCTAAGGAAGCTCAAACGGTAAGATATGCCACTTTGTTCATTATGGTTGACGAGCACTGAAATACTATGTTAACATTAGAAGTAAGCCTATGCTTTTGGTTTTCGTTATTCAATTACTTCTTTTCCAATGAGATTACGTATCGATAGAGTGCGTTCAGCTCATCCTCCGTTTTTTCTTGTAACCAGTCGGCAAGAATATCCCTTTCCTGCTTGTACTTGATGAAGTAATATAGAGCGTAGCTACACACTGGCTCAATCTTTAAGTTTTCTTCCCTAGCTATTTTTATTGCTTCTCTGACTAGAAGCTCTGCTAAACCTCGTCCCCTTTGCTCGGGTGGCACATACGTGGATAATATTCTTAGTATTCCAAGAGGCCTAACGATCTCGTATCTCAGAAAAGGCTTTTCTCCGGGTCCTGTGAGAGCAACTATTAATCCATCCAGCCTCTTAAGCTTAACTTCGCCTGACATTTTCGGTTCCTGTGAATGTATACTACTAACTAATCCTTAAAAACAAATATATATACTCGATGCCTAGGTTTTTCTCTTTGACTGCAAAAGCAGTATTGCCTGAGCAAGATCGCCTTTTGTGAGTAACAGTGCTTGTCTAGCCTCCTCTAGGCTTACTCCGGCTTCCAGGGCGACTAACTCGACGTCTTCCTGCTTAATTTCAACCTGTTCTTCTTCTTTCATCTCTTGAATTTCCTCTTTGATTTCCCCTACTACTTGTATGATTGTTTGTCCCTTCATTCTCATAACGGTCACCTGCGGGTTATCGATCAGAAGACGTACGCCGCTTGACCTCTCTATTACTACTCTCTCCGCGTCGCTAAGCTCTTCGATATCCATTTCTATGCCCATGCGTTTCATCATTTTCTTCATTTCCCTAGGGTTAATCTTGAACAAAACGCCTCCCCTGTGTTTAGATGTGTTTATCCAAAAATTAATTTAGCTGAGGAATAACGATTAAATTTCTAAATTAACCAAGTGATTAGTAGGTATGACAAAAGTGAGCGGCAACAATATAGAGATTAAGATACTTGGCAGTGGCAAAGAGGTGGGAAGAGCAGCTATAGCTGTTGGTAGAAATGGGAAATACGTCCTGCTGGACTATGGAGTCAACTTTGATGAAAAAGATAATCCAGTGATGCCGCTTCCAATTGCCCCCAAGGATGTTGAGGCTCTTGTCTTAACGCACACTCATTTAGACCACATAGGAGCAGCTCCTCTTCTATACGTTAGTAAGAATATCAAAGCGTTTGCCACCGAATTAACCAGGGACGCTGCTAGGCTAATGCTAGAGGATTTTCTAAAGCTCTCAGGTTACTACTTGGACTTCGAGATAGAGGAAGTGAATAAGCTAATCGATAACATACAGCCAGTCGAGCACGGCCAGACTGTCAGCGCAGGTCAATTCTTGCTAAGCTTCTTTGATTCAGGTCACATACAAGGAAGTATTGGAACAATAGTAGATGTTGACTCGACAAGAATACTCTACACGAGCGACGTGAACCTTATGGAGACAAAGCTTGTTGGGCCAGCAAAGATAGATGGATTGAAAGCCGACATCGTCATTATTGAGAGTACTTATGGCTCGACTGACCATCCGCCAAGAATAGATGTTGAGAAAAGATTTATCGATGCAGTTAGGGAAGTCATTGAAAACAACGGTGTGGTTCTAGTGCCATCATTCAGTATCGGTAGAGGACAGGAAATACTATCCATTCTCATAGACAACGATGTTTACCCAGTGAGGGTTGACGGCATGATTAGAAGAGCGAGTGAAATCTCTCTAATGCACAGAAAGTTCCTTAGAAGGCCTGAGCTCTTAGAAAAAGCGATGGAGGAGTACCTCTTCGTGCGTGGATGGCAAGACAGGAGGAAGGCGTGGAAAACTCCTGGCGTTATAGTTGCAAGCGCTGGCATGCTAAAAGGAGGGCCTTCAAGATATTATCTTAGAAAGATTGGTAAAGAAAAAAGAAACGCTGTTTTCCTTGTTAGCTACCAGGCAGAGGGAACGCCTGGGAGAGAGATACTTGAGAAAGGAGGAACAAGCGAGATACCAAAACTAGAGAGCAGAGTGGAGTGGTTTGATTTCTCGAGCCATGCAGATTCAACGAGCTTGATAAACATACTTAAGAGAATAAGTAGTGTGCAGACAGTTATTCTAGTTCACGGTGAAGAAGAGATTCAGAGAGTTTTCGCTGATAAGGTGGAAAAAGAGCTTGGCATAAAGCCAATTATTCCTTCAACCGGTGATACGATCACCCTGTAGCTGACGACACATTGCTGTGAATAACTGTATCACTTCATCCATATGGGTATCTTGGTTATTGAATCTCTACTATGTTTTTGCAACCTGCAGAGGAAGCCAGCTCCTTGGCTTTATCAGCTAAGGCTTCCTTGGGAACGCCTGATTTCTCCGATGTTAGAACAGCTGTATATAGTTTTCTCTTTGTTCTCACTTTTAGCTTAACGTTATCTTTGTTGACCTTAATTCTGCATTCCTCGCTTCTCTCCACAAGTTTTTTAAGCTTAGCTAAAAGGTCATCCAAATTGGCGTAAAGAATTTCTTCTGGCATATCGCTAACCACCATTAATTTTATTTCGCTTTTGTTATGTATAAAAAACAAATTTAATAAACATGACTTTGAATGCTGGCTAAAACGAGGAAGGTATCGTTTGCCTTAAATCTGGCCTTCTGCCCGCCCTGAGGGGCAAGGCTTGATTGTTTTCAAGCTTTACATCAAAAACTTATATTTTAATTTTTGGAAGAGAGCTACAATTGATGGGAAGCAGAATGAATTGGGGAATGGATTGGGAGGCAAGTATACAGAACATATGTAACTATCTGAAAGATATAAACATCCTTGAAGAGGGAGACACAATAGGTATCGGCACTGGCAGAACCATTAAAAGACTTGTTACGTGTCTAGATATAAAAAGCATTAAGGCGAAAACTTTCGTGTCTTCCAGCTTTGAAACAATGCTTTTCTTGAAAACACTTGGTATTAGAAGCGTTCATCCAGCCAGCATCGATGAACTGGATGTATATATAGATAGCGCTGATTACGCCACGAGAAACCTAGAGCTAATAAAGGGGGGCGGCGCGGCGCTCACAACAGAGAAATTATTAGCATCAGCCTCGAAGAAGGTTATAATAGCTATTGACCAAGGAAAATTAATTAATAATCTCTTGGGCAAGCCTATTCCTCTAGAGGTAATCCCAGAAGCTGTATCAATAGTGAAAAAGAAGCTATCTTTTCTTGGGCTAAGAGCTGTAGAGAGGGAACCAGCGAGCGGCAAGAGATTACCGGTTATCTCGGATACTGGTGGAGCTATACTTGATTTAGATGCATCCCAGTGGAGCAAATCTCCTAGAGAACTCGAAGATACACTCAAGAGGATAACAGGTATTGTTGAGACAGGTCTTTTCTTAGACCTCGTCGATATACTGATAGTAGGTTACCCACAAGAAGTCCAGGTATACAGGAAACGCTAGCCCTCCATAATTAATTATCAGCTAAACTTTTTTTGAAGGCATCACATAGATAGTATTGATGCGCCATGAACGCGTTTATCTTGTCTATACAGGAAATCATTGACAACCTAAAGGTAAACTCGGAAACCGTTGATATGCAAGTAATTGAAAAAATAGCCGATGAGATTATAGCTAGAAAGAGAGTTTTTGTATACGGTGCAGGAAGGTCTGGGCTCGTAGCTAAGGCTTTTGCTCAAAGACTAATGCATATAGGGATAGAGTCATACGTCATAGGCGAAACGATTAATCCGTCTGTTAAGCCAGGCAACATAGTCCTCTTGGTATCTGGTAGCGGGGAAACAACGAGTACGGTTGCCATTGGCGATAAAGCAAAGAAAGTAGGAGCGCTTGTTATCTCCGTTACAACAAGACCTGATAGCAGCCTCGCCCGCTTATCAGACATAGTATTACAGGTGAGTGGTAAAACAAAGCTCATGGAAAAAAAGAGCTACGCTCCCTTCACATCGCTTTTTGACACAGCATGCTTAGCCATTCTTGACTCTATTGCCGCTCTGATAATGGAGAAGCTAGGCATAGATGAATCGGTCATAGCGGAGAGACATGCTAATGTGGAGTGATGTGCATGGCAAAAATCATCATGAGTGTAGGAGAAATATGTGTTGATTGGGTCCTGACTGTTGAGAGGTTCCCGGAGGCCGATGAAAAACTATACTATCTTGAGTCAAGCCACTTTCCGGGAGGAGTAATAGCCAATTACTCGGTTGGCGTAGCCAGGCTTGGAGGAGACATATACTTCATTGGCGGAGTTGGTAAAGATGAATGGGGGGACTACCTCGTAAACCACATGAAAGATGAAGGCGTGAAGACCGACTACATGTTTGTTCACAAAGACAAAGCAACAGCAATAAACTTCATTATCGTGGATAGGGAAGGCACAAAGAGAATTCTCCAAGACCCCGGGCTGAGAACAAACATACCCGAGCCAAGCTACTTCGATAACAAAGAAATAGAGGAGCTTATGAATAAAGTTGCTCATGTTCATTTAAGCGCTACTCGTCTCGAAACTGCTCTCGCAGTAGCTAAAAAAGCCAGGGAGAAAGGATTAACTGTTTCCCTCGACCTCGAAAGCCATGCCATAGTGAGCTATGGGAAGGAACAGGTGCTAGAGCTCCTCAGGAATGTAGATTTGCTACTCCCGAACAAGTTGTCGCTAAAGTCTCTGTTCGGGGAAGTAACACCTGACGAGGGTGCAAGAAAACTGCTAGGGCTGGGCCCAAAAACCGTTGTTATAACCTTAGGTGAAAGGGGATGTTTAGTTGCCTATGACGACAGAACAGTTGTTATCCCTGCATTCAAGATTAAGCCTGTCGACACCACGGGGGCAGGGGACGCTTTTAACGCCGCGTTCACGTTGTTCCACATAATTGAGGAGCGATCCCCCGAGGAATCCGCGCTTCTAGCGAATGCTGCCGCCGCACTGAAGTGCTTAAAGCTTGGCGCCCAGACGGGCATGCCAAGAAGAAATGAACTCAGATTATTCCTAGAAAAACATAATTTAAAAATAATTTAACTTTTCCTCAACAACCTTTTACTAATGCTTGGAGCAATGACGACAAGCACTATTAATCCAACTATAACTAGAGATATTGGCCTGTTGAAAAACGCTATTACTCCGCCCTTCATGTACGTCATAACGAAGTATGTTTCAAGCATCTTCCCAAGTATTACTCCAAGAATCATTGGGGCGTAGGGGTAACCGTACCTCTGCATGAAGAACCCGATTATACCGAACAGCAACATTACCAACACATCAAAGAAGCTGTAATCAACAGCGTAGGAACCAACAATACAGAAAGCTAGTATTGCCGGAACCAATATGTAATCAGGGGTTCTAAGGAAGAGTTTTCCCAATAACTTAATGGTTAGAAGTCCCAGTGGGATAATCAGGATATTTGCTACTAGGAAAACAATGAAAAGCGTGTATACCAGGTCGCCGTGCTCAACGAAGAGCCTAGGGCCAGGTATTATTCCCTTCATCATCATTACTGCCAGAACTATGGCTGTCACCGAGTCACCCGGTATACCGAAAACAAGAGAGGGGATCCAAGCTCCGCTCAGCGATGCGTTATTCGCTGACGTAGCTGTCAGTATTCCTTCCTCAGATCCTTTTCCGTATTCTTCCTTCTTTTTTGAGAATCTATACGAAATGTTATAGCTCAGCCAAGCCGCTATATCTGCGCCAGCTCCAGGCAGTGCACCTATTATGATGCCTATAAATGATCCGCTTAGGAATCTGCTGAAATGCTTCTTGATTGTCATCAGTCCTCCTAAGAATAGTTCTTTTAGTTTGTACTCTGTTTTGGGTAGCTCGACTGTTATTCCCTTAGCTTTGTAGTACGTTCTCTTGATAACCTCTGACATGCCGAAAACCCCTATAAGTATGGGGATGTAGCTGAGTCCCCCAAGCAACTCGGGTCTACCAAAGGTTAGCCTTGATGAAAAAAACACGGGGTCAAAGCCTATCAGCGATATAAGTATTCCCAGCAGAAGCGAGAAGACCCTCTTGGCTAACGAGCCTCTCACCGCTAATACCCCGTTGACTAAGCCGAAAACAACCAGCCAGAAAAACTCGCTACTACAAAAGTTCATTGCTAGCCTTGCAAGCTGGGGGGAGAAGAGAATCAGGGCTATTACTCCCACTATGCCACCAAGAGTCGATGCCATCAGGGATATGCTTAGGGCTAACTGGCCCCTCCCCTTCTTTGTTAACTCATACATGTCATCAGCGTACGCGGCTGATGCGGGAGTCCCAGGTATTCTGACAAACGTGGCGGGCACGTCTCCCGCCCATATAGCTAGCACATCCATAACAATAATCATAGCTAAAGCTGATGTTGGGTCAAGCCAGAAAGCAAATGGAACCAGGAGAGCAGCGGCCATTGTGGCCGTCAAGCCGGGCATAGCGCCAATAAATAATCCGTATAAAGCCGTGATTATCATTACCACTATTAACTTTAGGGAAAATACGTTTGAAAACAACGCTGCTATGTCTACCATCCAAGTATCCCCTCGGGAAGCGGGACTTTTAGAACTATTTTGAAGAGGAAGGTTAGCCCAATGGATATTATTAGTGAAACCATCACTGCATCTATGAGCTTTGCTTTGAAAACCAAGCTGGAGTACAATGTGATTATAACCGTCGCTAAAACAAACCCTATGCTCTTTATGACTACGGCATAGAGAACCACGAGTATCAATAAGACAACTGTTGTAGCGATTTCTTTCCACTTAAACTCAATTATGCCTCGAAGACTTGTTCCCCGGATATATCTGTAGAAACCTTTTGACTCAAGAACAACTATCAGTAAAGTATTGATTAATGTTAGCACAGATATGGCTAGTGGAAAAAGCCTTGGACCACCCCATTCGATGCCCAGGGTATTTATTCTTAGCGATTCTCTAACCCATAGCGCAGATACTATCAGAGCACATAGAGCGAAAACGAAAGAACCAGGTTTGAAATCGCTGCTCAAAGCCATCACGCTTAATAAATTAATTTAAAAAAATATTTAGTTTTTATTTAACTTATAATTTATAGCTTACTTTCCAATGTAACCTGCTTTTTCGAGCAGCGTCTTCATCAGGTCGTACTCATTGACTAAGTACTTCTTGAAGTCATCGGTCAGCATAAGCTTACCGACGAAGCTTCTGTTGTCTAGGAACTGCTGGAACTGCTGTGAGTTGTAGGCCTCTTTCACAGCCTCAGCTAGCTTGTTTACTATTGGCTGAGGCGTTCCCTTGGGAGCTGCTAACCCTGCCCATCCACAAATAGCGAAGTTGTATCCAAGCTCCTTGAGCGTTGGCACGTCATCGAGGCCTTTAATCCTCGTGTCACTCATGATGGCTAACGCCCTTAACTGGCCTAAGTCTTTGTATGGCTTAATCTCGCCGCTACCAGCGATAACCACCTGTACGCCTCCTGCCAATAGCTCCTGAATAGCGGGTGCAGCTCCAGTGCTCGGAACCCAGGGCAGCGCATTGGGGTCGATGCCAGCTGCCTGTAGTAACCCTATGCGGGCCATATCCCATACTCCAGCTTTCGCTGTTCCTGAAGCCTTAAGTTCTCCTGGATGAGCTTTGATGTAATCAAGGAGTTCATTGAGAGTCTTCCACGGGGCATCCGCTCTAACTGCCACGACGGCTGGGTTGCATATCAGCATCGCGATAGGCTCGAAGTTCTGGTATGTAACGTTCGATGTTCCAAGGTGCGGGAATATGCTCAGCTCTATGGTAATAGCAGTTAATGTATAGCCATCAGGCGGAGCTGTAGCGCCAGCATAAAATGTAGCTGCTCCGCCGCCAGCAACTTTGTTCAGCACGTTTATCTCAACACCAAATTTCTGCTGAAGATACGCTGCAACCTGCCTTGTTGTGAGGTCAGTTCCACCTCCAGCCGACCAAGGCACGTAAATCGTTATTGGCTTCTGTGGGTACGAGGCGGCTACTCTGCTTGGCCCCAGCGCATAGTATGCTGCTACCCCAACAATTATTATTATTAAGATTATGGCTAGCGCGAGAGTGGTTCTAGACAAAATGTTTCACCAGAATTAATTATTTAAAATCACTTATAAAAATTCTTTATTTCGATATGCTTTTTTTGTATCTCAATCTAGAAAATAATAGGGAGATGATGTCAGCTTGGATATCAACCAGTTACGGAGTTTCTTGAAGAAGGGCATCGTTCAATGCGTTCTTGTAACGCCATTCAAGGAAAACAGCGAAGTCGACTATGATGCTTACAGAGAGCTTGTTAAGTTCATAAAAGAAAAAGCAAAGAACAAGCCGTTCGTTCTTACTCCAGGAGGAACAACTGGTGAGGGATACGCACTCACCGAAAATGAATGGGAGAGAATAGTGGATATAACAATAGAGGAGGCGGGCTCCTCATTCCCTGTTATACCCGGGATAATAGAGCCAAGCGTTCACAAAGCTCTCTTGAAAACCAAGAAAGCAGAAAGCCTTGGAGCTAGTGGCGTGATGATTGTTCTTCCATCATATATCGTCCCAAACGAGAACGGTCTTCTAAACTACTACAGCGAGATCGCTAAGAAAATCAACATTGGAGTAGTAGTCTACAATAACCCAGATGTATCGAAGATATACATGAAGCCGCATCTTCTTCGTGCCCTGGCTGAAAAGCATGACAACGTGGTGGGAGTTAAGGAAAACACGCCCTCAGTGCCAACGCTCTACTCGCAACTTAAGACAGCGGGTGATATGCTCGCTATATGGCAAGGAAGAGGAGAGTGGTGGTACAGCGCTACCTTTCACTTAGGCGTTGCAGGATTTGCTTCTGGGCTATCAAACTTTGCTCCACAAATGACATCTGAGCTTCTCGAAGCTGGTTTGACCAGGAACTTTGACAAAATTGATGAGATTAGAGAAAAGATTTGGTTGCTTGAGAGGTTTTTCTCAAAAATGGAGTTAAAATATGGACCAACAACAACTATTCTACCACCACCATACACCTCGAGCTATGTTTCTATAAGCGTTATAAAAGCAGCAATGAATGCCCTCGGTTTAAGAGGAGGAAGAGTTAGAGTCCCGCTGAACGAGCTATCAAGAGAAGACCTCGAAGAACTAGAAAAAATACTGGTTGAAGGTTTAGGACTAACCAAGTACGGGTAGCATTACCATTATGAAGCCACATTATAATGTATAAAAATCTTTTTTTGGAGGAACCGATACCAATATTTATGTCTCAAAAAAAGGGAATAATCGGGGTGTGAGGAGTTTGTCCTTCGAGGAAGATGAGTTCTGGGAAGAAGAAGAGGAGTGGTGGGAGGAAGAAGAAGAAGAGGAAGAACTCTGGGGAGAGGAGGAAGAAGAGGAAGAGTGGTGGGAGGAAGAAGAGTAAGGGTTTTTTCCAACAAAATTTTTTAGCATCAGAGATTTCTTAATAATTCTAGCTAACCAGCCATTTGTTGAACTTTGTGGCCTCAACCATTGATAACAAGTAGTTTTCGACCCTTTCTTCGTCTACTTCAAGATACCGTGATAGCTCTCTTAGTAAATAAAGAATTTTTTCGGCACCATAACCGCATTCTGTAAGCTCGCTTAACCCTATAGAACCTAGCTCATCGCAACTCAATACATATATGTTGCAATCCTCTTTACCTATTTTATCAAGAGGGAGTTTCCTTAGCTCCCTTATGCCCATAAGCCTTCTGTAAAGCTCGTACTTCAGGTTACGGAGACTCTCGCCTTTTCTAAAAGAATAAAGCGTGGCCTCAACCGCTTTTGCTAGGTGATTAGAGCTATAAGCAAAATATGTGTCAACCTCAAGAAACTTTTCCAGACCTAGGTGATCCTTGGTCATAACAACGCATATTGGCTCAGCATCAATGATTATTTTTCTTATCGTTGATGCCTGTTGACTAATCATTATTATCACTTTGAGCTGGATAACAAAAGCTTAAGTATTCTCGTAACTGTTTCTCTGGGTAGACCAAAACGCACTGCTATATCATCAGTGATTCTGGATAAATCATCGGTTACTCTTGGCAGAACCTTATAGGTAGCTTTTATGTACTCTTCAATTATTTCTCTTAGCTCCCATGGAAAGACAATCCATCTATCAGTTTCTGCGTAGTAAAAATCTGGTTTAATCGTGCTCCAAGGCTTTATGTAGAGGGTTGCTGTGCGTATCGTTTTCGCTCCATGAAGACCAACAACTGTGGTTGCTGTCTGAATAGACTTGCCTGTATCAGCGACATCATCTATTATTAAAACTTCTTTTCCTCTCACATCGGTGATTAATGGCTGCGTAATAACAGGTCTCTCTCCTCTTTCCCCGATACCTTTATAGAACTTTATCTCTATAGCTCCAACCTCGCTTACGCCGAGCAAATCTGAAATAATCCTGGCGGGAATCCACCCTCCACGGAGCACCCCAACGACCACCTGAACATTGACTCCCGAGTGATTTATCTGTTCAGCTATGTGAAACAACGCTTGCTGAATATCATTCCAAGTAACAGTTAAGAACCTTGTATCATTCATCTTTATCCACCATGGATTACTGGAAGAATTGTGATTACATCATTATCCCCAAGTATATATTCTTCTCCTAGAAGCCTGTGATCCACATCGTTTACCAATATCACGTAGAGTCCTGTTGTTTTTCCATCGAAATCAACTAAGTCAGTCACCTTCTCTGAGACCTTGGAGATAACTTCACGTAGAGTCCTAGCTTCAATCTTCTCCTGGTCCACCCCTACTCTCGTTTTTAAATTAGCGATGTACTTGACAATAGGCATCGGGATTCACTCTTGAAAAAATCTTTTTTCAACCTTAAAATAAACATGCCTTGCTAGCATTCTCACTGATAACCTAAAAATGAGATTAAAATGTTCTATGACATTATAGGGATGTTAATGGTTTTCCTTGTTTCTTGTGTATCTTAACTAGTCTTGTGATGTAACCAGCTATTTGGTTTTTAACCTTCTTGCTTGGAATATCAACTATGGCTCTTACCACCTTCTTGTTATGCTCAAAATCATCATTGAAGTAATCTGGATAAGCCGAGAGGAGTTTCTTCGCTGTTCTCTTAACTAGTGCTGTTCTTACTTTGCCCAAAAACACCACCATTAGCTTCTTTCATTAACTGTGATTCAGGGATTAAAAAATATTAAACGAAATAGTTGCTCAGCATTAATAATTTTTGAATCAGGATTTCCGGGCTGTATGATGCTTCTTTCACAGATATATCAATCCAGGAAGGCCTAACTAAGTGATTGATTCTGCCCGGCAATGGAGTATAAACACCTTTTAAATAATCTCTCCGATTTTTCATCTCCACAGTCTTGTACTTGAATGGAGTGCTGTATCCACAGCTCGAACACTTCATGCCTCTTATACCATCAGACTTTAGCCTATGACCACATACAGGGCATGGCGGGTTAATTATCTGTATATCCACAGGGGACTCATAAACCCATAGTTTGTGCGCCTCGAAAACTAGGGTTTCACCTGAGGGTTTTGCTCCTCCTAGAACCCCTATATAATCCCCTCTCCGTAGATTCATCGCGATTTTATTCATAGGTTTAGATGGTGAGAAAAAATAGACGGCCACCGCTCCCGTGTCATCTCTCAGTTTAACAGCTACATGCCCTTTCCTGTATACATGTGGGTTCTCCTCTACCACTCCCTCAATATATCCCGATGAATACGTTCTCAGTTCGTTGACCTTAAGGAGCCTAAAGTGCTCGTCAAGGTGCTGATTAGTAGCGAAGATCATCCAGGCATCAGGCTCCTCTCCTAGCTCAATTTCCTTGGCTAAATCAATCATCATGTAAGGATCAACGCCTCTTAGACCCAGTAGAACTGGGTCAGGTCCTCTTGGAGCCGCCACCGCTTTTTCCTCATTATAGTTATAATTATTGAATAGTGCGCCCGCGCTCTTTGTCTCGATGTTTTTTATGCTTTCATCAATAATTGCTCTTTCCTTTCCCATATTCTCTGGTTTTCTATATGCTATTAGCTCAAATGTGTGTGGGAGAGTCTGTAGAGTGTAGCCAATCGCTGCAACCGCCCCTAAAACTCCCCTTCCTCCCCAGAAAGAGATTTCGTTGCTAGCAACGTTGCTTTCGAAGTATGTGGAAGCAACGTAGTCGTGCACTGCTTTTTTATAGAAAAGATACAGTCTCTGAATCCATGAAGATTTCTCTTCGTTTGCTTCGAGAACAGCTATGCCTGGCTCTCTACCAATCACATCTCCACCGTAGCTCTCAAGGCTAATCTTAATTAATTTGACTAAATCGTGGCTTGATACATCATCCTTCTCGGTCTTAACGATGAATCCTACTGAAGCGTTTCCTCTCGTCTTCCAAGGGATGAATTGGTTGAGCCTAACTAGGTGCGGCAAATCCATTAGTTCGTAGCCTTGAAGAAGAAGTTTTTTGATTAAAAAAACAGTAAAGTGAGTTGTGCACCCCCCATAAAGCGAGTCTACACTATCCACGCCAACAACAAAAGTCTTCACTGCTTAAACTCTTTGCCCTCCACGATAATCATTGTTAAGGTTGACCTTACTTTAGGTAGCTTTCTTATCTTATTTGCTATTGTTTCCTTCAGCTTCTCCATAGTCTCCGCTTCTATCTTGGCTATTATGTCGTAGACCCCGTATACTATGTAGGCCTCCTTAATCCCCTCAACCTTGCTTATCTCGTTGAATACCTCCTCCTCGCTCCCTATTTCCGCATTTATTAGTACAATTGCCGCGGGCATCTCTTACCCCACATTATAATATGTCACAACGATATTTATAGTTTAGGTGTTCGAAATGACCTCCTCTCCGCCCTAAAGGGACGACCCCTCGCCCTTTAGAGGCTTCATTTGTTCTCCTTATCTATTCGGGTCTACATATGTCGTTTGAGGGGCAGTCGGGGTGACCAGAGACCCCCCATCACTGCTTGTATGAGTGGTTGTGCTCCCCGCATCCACGTGCCTAGGGGCAACCACGGTTCTCAATTAAAACAAGAAAAGCTCTTATGTTTCATCCCTGCCTTAAAAGGTGGAGCTTTCGGTTGTAACGTCTTTAGAATTCGAGGTCATATCATATTGCAGGAAGCTAATAATAGTATTTGGTCTCAAGATAAAATGGCACCGGGTTCACTAGTATCTCCTCAGTAGTGCTCCTTTATTCCTAGCGGTGGTTGCTATTAAGTCGAAGTCCAGGTTTTCTTTCTCAATTATGTTTTTCAGCTTTTTTATTTTTTCATCAAAACTTGATGTAAGAGCGAATCCGTAAGCCACTGGTCCCCAGCTGCTCTGCCCTGTTCCCTTGAACCCGGCTTTTCTTAGAATATCTACGGCTAAGCCTGTCTCACGAGTCGAGAATATATCGCCTTGATAAACCGAAAATAATTCCCCTACTTTTCTTTGAAGAAGCTCTACTCCATACACAAACATATCGAAGTTTCTTGTCGATACTCCTCTAATTATCATGGTGAATGCAATCGATATCAGCTCTCTGCTTTTCTCCTCGCTCACCCTGGAAGGCAGCACATCAAGCACTACTGATTCTTCGTTGTCTCTTAGTCCTCTCAGACCTTTTGGTATAACCAGAGCTATCTTCCAGTCACTTGGAAAATCCACTCTGAAAATCAATGGCGGGTAATCCTCGCTAATCGTTGTTCCGCCATCAACGACGAAGCCACCGACGCGGAAAGCATGGATACCGATGCCTGAGTATCTCCCCCTACCAGTGATTTTGACCAGCTCTTTAAAGCTTAGATTCCTGTCACATAGAACTGAAGCCAGCTTAGCTGTAGACAACAATATCTGTGTAGAAACACCTAGGCCTGTGTGAATAGGAGGACTCTCTCTAACAACTAGTGAGAAATTTCTTCTAGAGGTACATATTGATTCAATAATCTTATTGGCTTGAGCCACAATTTCCTCCGGAAAACCAATGAGTAATCCTTCTCCTTCTCTTGCCTCTAGCACGACTCTCGGATTCTGTATATATAGTCCAACTCCACCGTACCTAATGCCTCCATAGTTAATGTTGTAGAAGCCGAGATGAAGCCTGCTCCCGCTAATTATCCTGGCCAGAACCCTCATAGAACTTCTCCAAGAACCTTTTTTCAATAGCTAGTAACTCTTCTCTTGTGGAAGCCTCCGAGTAGCTATTTAAAAGCTCGTTGTTCAGTCTAAAAAACTCTTCTCCCCATTTGAAAACCCCCAGCAACTGGCGAGCCCTGGATTCGCAACCAATGAGATACAGAGAAGCGGCTAAAGCCTCAGCGCTACTAAGCATAAAAAGCTTTGAGTAATTAATAGGGTTAGCAGCCTTTAACGCTGGGAGTCTCCTACGGATACCTCCAGTAATAGTCGATAATCTTTTATCCTCAAGCAGTTTATTCCATGACCTATCAACAACCAATATCCCCTTGGGATTGTCCTCCTTATGAATAACTATTGTAGAGAATGGGTCTAAAATCACGATGTCGCTTGGGACTTTCCTATACGTATACCTGCTTGCTAAGCCCATCCTTACAAGCTTCATCGCCGTGCTCTTCTCTGGGCTATCCTCATGCATTCTGTAAACATACAGCCTGATGCCTAAGCACTCATCGAAGCTAGTCAAAATTCAGACACCGGGAGCACTAAGAAAATAAGTTTCATCAAATAAAATTATATATTTGGAGGTCCGGCTAGCGGTTACGGGCTCCCTTGAGGAGCCTGGGGAAACACCATCCTCCAGCCCCGGGCGGGGCTCCGAAAGGAGCACGGGGAAACCCGTGGCAACGGCACAGAAACGGCACGGCCCACCGTGAATGTAGATGATACCGGTAGGCCTGGCAACATGGCCGATAAGCGGTTGATGACACGGTGGGAATCGATGAAACGGCCGTCCCCCGCGGAGAAAGGGAAGCCGGCGATGAATTCGGGGCCAAGCCGGCTTCAAGCCCGCTAAGCCTAATACCGCTGTAGTACTGAAGGTGGGTTATAGCCGGACCTCCGATTTATTATCTAAAATTCTTATTTATAATTAAAAAATATATCAAAAGTTTATATAGTGTTCTACTCGTGAAGGAATATTTATAATCCTTTGTCACAAATCTACTATTCCCACTGAGGAGCTGTGGGTTGAGCCTGGGAAAATTTATAGCTAAAAGAGCCTTTCAGGCTTTCGTTACTCTGATAGGAGCTCTCCTAGTAGTTTTCCTAATCATGAGAATACTCCCAGGCGACCCTGCAAGACTAATAGCTGGGCCCGAGGCGTCTTGGGAGGATATCGAGAACATCAGGAAGATGCTCGGGCTCGATAAACCACTGTACATACAGTTCATAGAGTACGTCAAGTGTGTGTTCAAAGGGGATTTCGGGAAGTCAATCAAATATGGTACACCAGTGATAAACGAAATACTCGCCAGGCTACCCTATACAGTTCTGTTAGCCGTAGCGGCTGAGGCGATTGCTGTAGCTCTCGCGCTTCCCCTAGGCGTATACTCAGCTCTAAAACCTAACTCAACTTTATCAAGGTTCATTAGCGCTATTAGTCTGTTCGGGGCATCTCTCCCGATTTTCTGGTTAGCATTGATATTTATCTACATTTTCAGCGCCAAGCTTAAATGGCTCCCTAGCTTTGGTGCCGGGAGCTGGAAACATTTAATTCTACCCAGCTTCACGTTAGCGCTACTACTAATGGGTAACTTAACGAGAATAACCAGGAGCTCGGTTATGGAGGCTGCATCCATGAATCACGTCACAACAGCTGTTGCAAAAGGCCTCGATAATGGCAAGGTGCTTAGAAGACACGTGTTAAGAGTATCAATGATTCCCATTGTAACGATAATGGGCCTCCAAATAGGAAGCCTGTTAGGCGGAGCGGTCATAACGGAAACCGTGTTCGCATGGCCCGGGATAGGAAGCCTGCTCATCGATAGCATATTTTACAGGGACTACCCCCTTGCCCAAGGGATAATTCTTTTCATAGTTCTAGCATTCGTTATAGTAAACCTCGCTGTGGATTTCATTTATGGATTAATAGACCCAAGGGTGAGGTCAAGGACATGGAGCTAGCTAATACCAGATACAATAACGTTTTATCACAGATAAAACAGGAAAAAACAAAGAGAAGAAGAGAGCTCCTAGAAACATTAAGGAAGAACAAATGGGCCTTGGCCTCCCTTTACATCATAATTGCACTATGCGCGATGAGCTTGGTATCTTTTATCTACACGCCATACAATCCTTTCCAGTTCAACCTAGCTATTGCTAGGCAGCCTCCAAGCCTTAGCCACCCCCTAGGCACAGATGAGCTTGGGAGAGATATACTTAGCAGAATAATGTATGGAGGGAGATACACTCTTGGGATAAGCTTCATAAGCGTCACGCTCGGAGCGCTCATAGGCGTGGCTCTAGGCATACTCGCGGGGTATAACGGCGGAAAAGTCGATACAGTAATCATGAGAATAGTCGACATCATGCTTGCTTTCCCAACAATACTCTTGGCAATAGCTCTTGTTGCCGCTGTTGGACAAGGGGTGAAAAGCCTTATTCTCGCCATATCTATAACCACCTTCCCAGTATACGCGAGACTTGTGAGAGGAACAGTGCTACAGATAGTTAACGAGGACTACATTACGGCTGCTAAGCTGATAGGACTAAGCAGTTACAAGATAATGGTTAAGCATGTCCTACCAAACACTATGAGCGTAGTAATAGTTCAAATGTCCTATTACATGGGCCTAAGCATACTCCTCGCGTCAGCACTGGGCTTCCTAGGCCTAGGCGTTCCTCCTCCCAAGCCTGAGTGGGGAACAATGATCGGTGGAGGCAGAATCTATTTCTTCAGTGCACCGCACATAGTCGTGATACCTGGAATCTTTATATTCATAACCTCACTTGCTTTCAACCTCCTTGGAGACGGATTAAGAGAGGCTCTAGACCCCAAACTAAGAGGATTGCTAAGAAGGGGATAACGATGAGTATAGTACTTGATGTCAGAAACCTAAAGGTGTACTACGAGCTGGGGAACGGAGTAGTAAAAGCAGTTGACAACGTATCTTTCCAGCTATACAAAGGCGAAGTTTTAGGTATAGCTGGAGAGAGCGGCTCTGGAAAATCAACCCTAGGACAAGCCATAGCTGGTCTAATAAGACCACCAGGCAGAATCGTTGGAGGCCAAATCCTCTTCAAAGGAAAAAATCTTCTTGAGCTTAGCGAATCGGAATGGAGAAAAATCAGAGGCAAGGAAATAAGCGTTATCTTTCAGGACCCTAACTCCTATTTAAACCCCGTCTACACAGTTGGGTTCCAGGTAGCTGAGGCCGTAGAAGCACATAACGGTGGTAGCCCCAAGCACTACATCCACAAAGCCATTGAGCTACTAAAAATGGTCAGAATAGCTGATGCGCCTAGAAGGGCGGTCAACTATCCATTCCAGCTCAGCGGAGGAATGAAACAGAGAGTACTGACATCAATAGCTATAGCTAACAAGCCTGAACTTATAATAGCTGATGAGCCTACGAGCGCTCTCGATGTAACTGTTCAGGCAGAGGTCGTAGAGCTCCTCTTAGAACTAAAGAAAGAGCTTGGCTCTTCAATGATATTTATAACTCATGACTTACCGCTTCTTCTAGAGATAGCTGATAGAATTATGGTTATGTATGCTGGCAAGATAGTTGAGCTTGGAAGCTCCCACCACATAAGAAATAACCCGCTTCATCCATATACTCGTGGATTGCTTGAGAGCGTAAGGTATGAGAGAAAGGCAAAGCTCAAGAGCATACCCGGAAGCATACCGAGCCTTATATCTCCACCTCCTGGATGCAGATTTGCCCCTAGATGCCCATTTGCCTATGAAAAGTGCAGAAAAATTGAGCCTCCGCTAAAGCAGGTGGATGGTAGACTGGTTGCTTGTCACCTCTTTAACGAGGGGGGAAACGATGGGTAGCGATGAGAGCATACTTATCCTCGAGAGAGTCAAGAAGTATTTCCCTCTTTCCCTTGGACTGAGAGGCAAGAAACTGTACGTTCGAGCTGTTGATGATGTTTCATTAACGATTCGTAAAGGAGAAACCATAGCTTTGGTAGGCGAGAGTGGTTCTGGGAAAACTACTCTGGGAAGAATCATCGCTGGCTTGTTGCCTCCCGATGAAGGAAGGGTAATATACAGAGGCATAGACCTGTACAATGGCAACGTCCTATCTAAGAACAAAGAGCTTAGATTCAAGATACAAGCGATATTCCAGAATCCAGACACCAGCCTTAATCCAAGAATGATGATATATGATACTCTGGCCGAAGCAATAAGAGTCAGAAACAATGGGTTAACCGAGGAGGAGGTAGCAGAAAAAGCAGCTGTACTCCTGGAGAACGTTGGCCTAAACCTCGATCATCTAACGAAATACCCACACGAGCTAAGCGGAGGAGAAAAGCAAAGAGTGGCTATTGCCAGGGCGCTCGCCATGAATCCCGAAGTATTAATCGCTGATGAAATTGTATCTGCTCTGGATGTCAGCGTTAGAGCACAGGTATTAAACGTATTGATTGATGTAAAGGATAAGTACGATTTAACGATAGTGTTTATAACGCATGACATGGGGCTTGTGTGGTCCATTAGCGATAAAATAGCTGTCATGTATCTTGGAAGAATAGTTGAGTACGGTGATACCGAGTCTGTTTTTAGGAGGCCTCTACACCCATACACAAGGATGCTATTGACAAGCAGCCCCACAGCAAGCCTCATAGGATACTACAGGAACGATAAGTACAAAGCTAGAGGGGAGCCCCCGAGCCCAGTTAATCCACCCAAAGGGTGCAGGTTCAACACGAGGTGCCCGATAGCGAGAGATAAATGCTTCGAGGAGGATCCTCCCCTGTCCGAGCTCGCGAAGAACAGATGGGTTGCTTGTCACAGGGCCCTTGAGGAGGAATAGTTGCTGGAGTAACGAAAATTTTATAAAACATTATAAACTTATTTTTCCCATCACAATAGCGTGGGGAAACCATGCCACAATTTAAATCTTCAAATGTAAAAACGGAGAAAGCCCTTTCCACGACCCTAATCATAGCAATAGTGGCCTTGATAGTGGTGGTGGCTGTAGCAGGAGTGTTAGCAACAAGGAAAGGAGGAGAAACAGCGACTCCTACCCAGACTGCAACCACACCATCACCAACGACAACCCCTTCTCCAACGCAAACCCAAACAACCACTACGACTATAGCGACGCAGACCACTCCCACCACTGCTAAGACCCTGCTGAAAGTAGCTATTGGAACCGATCTCGACACCGTTGACCCTCACGGCCAAACAACCACGACGGTCTTCAACGTTATGAGGCATGTGTACGAGCCATTAGTAGCTCTAAATGAAAAGGGGGAGGTTGTGCCGTGCTTAGCGGAGAGGTGGGAGGTCTCAAGCGATGGGTTAGTGTACACACTTTACCTGAGAAAAGGGGTGAAGTTCCATGACGGCTCAATGCTTGATGCCGAGACGGTTAAAATGAACTTTGATAGATGGCTTGACCCCACGGTTAAGGTTCCTCTCAGGTCTCAGCTAGGACCAGTAGACCACGTTGAGGTGGTTGACCAATACACGGTTAAGGTTTACCTGAAGGAGCCCTTCGCGCCTTTCCTCAGGTCACTGGCCTCTTATCTACTGATAGCCAGCAAGGAGGCAATAAAGAAGTATGGCAACAGCACGATTGAGCAGCCGGCCGGCACAGGCCCATTCAGGTTTGTTGCATGGGAGAAGGGTAAAAGAGTCGTTCTAGAACGCTTCGATGAGTTCTGGGGCGAAAAACCACTAATCCAGAGAATAGAGTGGTACATTATACCTGAGGCATCAACAAGAGTGACGGCCCTTCTCGCAGGAGACGTTGACTTCGCCTACAACCTTCCCGCAACCGACCTTGACAGACTTAAGGCCTCTCCCGGAATAACGGTTCTTACACCAACGAGCAACAGGGTTATATTTATAGCGTTATTACCGAAAGGACCATTGGCAGACCCGCTAGTGAGACAAGCGCTTAACTACGCTGTCGACAAAAATGCTATAATACAGAACATCCTGTTTGGCCTAGCCGTCGAGGCGGACTCGCCGCTTCCATCACACTTCTTCGGATACGTGCCTATGCCGAAATATGACTACAACCCACAAAAAGCCAAGGAGCTCCTAGCACAGGCGGGCTACCCAAACGGATTCAAGATGGTTCTGTTGCACCCAACTGGAAGATACCTCATGGATAAGCAGGTAGCTGAGGCAATACAAGCATATCTCTCACAAATAGGAGTACAAGTTGAGCTCAAAACAATGGACTGGCCATCATTCGTGAGCGAGTTGCTGAAGCCGCTTGACCAGAAAACCTTCGACGCGGTGTTGCTTGGCTGGGGAGCCTTCGTTGCTGATGCCTACTTCACATTGAACGGCCAATTCCTATCAACGAACGCACCACCAAAAGGACTGGCAGCCGCTCACTACAACAACAGCGTTGTTGACAACCTATTGTTACAAGCAGCTAGGGAGACAGATGATAACAAGAGAAAAGAGCTTTACAAGCAAGCCATTGAGATAATATGGAAGGACGCACCATGGATATTCCTGTACACACAGAAGAACTTCTACGCATCAACGAGCAAGCTGGCAGGATACCAAATACATGTTGACGGCGAGCAAGTCTACTTCTTTAAGGCATACTTCACGGGATAAACACTTTTTTTAATATCTTTTCATTCAACTAGGTTTTAACAACTTAAATGCGGTCTTATCGATTATGAGGATTAATAGAAGCTCGAAACAATAACAAAATATTCGCCACTTGATTCTTCTTTGCAACGAGCTTTGATTAACAAGAACCATAGATTATGATTTATAGTGTAACAGATAACACGTCTTCCATGGTTAGAGAAACCAGACCGCCCTCTTGCCCATTAAAAAACTCATGAAGAGAAGATGCAATGATTAAACATTCTCGAAATAAGAACTCTATTCCTTCGAACAAACAGCTAAAAGAAACAACCATAAATATTGGTACATCTAAAATTGAACATATAAATAAGCTTTTTTTATACATGACCTTCGCTTCATCAAATTTATAAGGCTGTCTAGAAATATATACTTATAGAAGGTATTATGTATGGATAGAAAGGTTAAAACAACTATTGTTGTGGATAAGGACTTATGGAACAAGTTTAAATCCAGGCTCCTAGAGGAAGGTATAGATGAGGTTAGCGGTATTATTGAGGAGATGATTAGAGAAGAGCTTGTGGTTGAGAAGGTTGTGGAAGGATTGAGCGAACTTGTAAACGATGAGTTAATTCAGAATGTTGAACCTGTTAAGCCATTGGTGGAAACAGCCGCTGAAAAGATTGTTAAGGAGTTGAGGGAGCCGAGGTATTGAATGCCAAGATTGTGTATTTAGATACCAGCGCTATAGTCAAGCGATACGTTCTCGAGCGAGGAACCGAGGTAGTTAAAGCTCTATACCTAAGTGCATGGAATGGAGAAGCTAAGATATCCTTTTCTCTATGGAACATCGGTGAAGTTCTAGGTGTTCTGGATAAGTATCGACAGAAGGGATGGCTTGGAGATAATGAGTATAAAGCCTCTAGAAAAATGTTCTTGAGCGAAACCATCAGGATGTTGAAGCTGGAGATTCTTAAGATAGTTCCGGTAAAGCTAAGCATAGTTGTTGAGAGTTGGAGACTCATCGAGAATTATCATATTTACGAAGCTGATGCGATACAAATCGCATCATTAAGAAGCATAAATGCATCAGAGTTCTACACTGCTGATAAAAAGCTCTGTGAAATAGTTGGCAAAGAAGGAATTAAAGCTATTTGCTTAGACTAACCTCCTCTTAGCGAGTCCTGGTCCTTTAGGGCGATGAATAGGACAGAAGATGCGAGCCATCACAGCTTCTAGCCGAGAAAAACTCTTTTGTAACTAAGCCTTCCCTGCACGTCGCGTAGGACAGCCCTAATTTCCGCGCCAAGTTAACCACTGGTCTGAGCAATTTCATCCTCACATCGAGAGACAAGTAGTAGTACCCCGAAACATAGGTTTTTTCTTTAAAATAAATGTTCCTAAGCTTATCCTCAAGCTCGGGTAAAGCTGACACTATTCTTCTATAGCTATCAGGCTTAGCCTTGTAGGTAGAAGTAACCACATGTTTTACTCCGACTTCCTGGAGTTTCTCGACAAGCAGTGAAAGTTCCGCTGGGTCATCGTTAACGAAAGGTATAACAGGGTCCACCCGAGCTCCCACGGGAACGCCCTTTTTGGCGAGCTCTTTCAAGGCTAATAATCTTTCGCTTGGCGGGGGAGCTCCGGGCTCTATTATTTCAGATAGCCTTTTGTCCAAGGTGGTGATGGTTATCATAACAGCGCTCCTGTTAGCCGATAACAAATCAAGATCTCTTGTAACCAAGCTAGACTTTGTTGTTATCAATACCCTGAATCCTCTTCTAAACAACTCCTTAAGGGTCTGTCTGGTAAGCCTAAGCTTATCCTCGATTGGCGGGTAAGGATCGCTGCTCGTGCTCATCTCAACGATTATGTTTCTGTTTGCCTTGTCAAGCTCTTTTCTTAGGTTTTCAATGAAGTTCTTTTTAGGAGTACTTTCTCTTAGACCAATGTATGCTGTCGCATAGCAGTAGAGGCATTTGTGCGAGCAACCAGTGTATGGATGCAAAGAGTATTTGACTGGACATGTGCAGAGAGGGCTGCGCCATGGGTCAAAAAGCCTGAGTAATCTTCCTTGGTATATGTTCATTGCTACTCGTACTCAATTGTTGCTGGAGGCTTGTTAGTTACGTCATAAACCACCCTCACCACCTCCGGTATCTCGCTGACTATTCTGCTCGCAATCTTAGATAGCAGCTCCCACGGAAGCTTAGCGAAGCTCGCTGTCATGGCATCAACGCTCTCAACAGCTCTTAAGGAAATAATGTATCCGTACGCCCTTGAATCACCCTTTACCCCGACGCTCTTAACTGGTAGTAAAACGGGGAAAGCCTGCCACAGCTTATCATAAAGCCCTTCCTCAACCAGTATTTCCTCGACTATCTGGGTAGCTTTTTTAATAATTCTCAGTTTATCCTCATCGATTTCACCCAGAATTCTCACGGCTAATCCAGGGCCAGGGAAAGGATGCCTATTAACTATGCGGCTGGGCACTCCTAGATGAGTGGCGATTACCCTTACCTCATCCTTATAGAACTCAGCCAGCGGCTCAACCATAGCTACTCCTCGTAGAGATTCCATAACAACGTTATGATGACTCTTAATCTTCGTTGAGCCGGCACCCGCTTTACCCGACTCTATTCTATCAGGATATATCGTTCCCTGCCCAAACACAATGAATTTTCCGTAATTCTTCTCGAGATTTTCAATTGCTTCTTCGAACACCTCCTTGAACTTCTCAGCTATAACTCTTCTTTTCTCCTCAGGATCGCTTACCCCCTTCAACGCTCTTATGAAGCGCTGTGAAGCATCGACAATGTGGATGTTTTTGAAGCCGATCTCTGCCAAGGCATTCCTTACAAAATCAGCTTCGCCTTCTCTCATTAATCCCGTGTCAATAAACAGAACGTGTACTCTATCAGGCCCTAGGGCCTTGAGCATCACAACGGCCGTGGTTATAGAATCAACGCCGCCGCTCACGGCAACCAAGGCGTTGCCTGTTGGGTATTTAGCCCTTATTTCATTGATTATTTCATCGATAGCCGAAGTAGGGTTCCAGGTAGGGGTTAAGCCAGCAACTTTTGATAGGAAATTACTTAGTATATTTAATCCATGCTCAGTGTGTGCAACCTCTGGGTGGAACTGAACCCCATAAATAGGCAGTTCTCTATGCCTGAAGGCCGCTATAGCATTATTTTCGCTGATCGCGAGCACCACCAGGTCCTCCGGCAGAGAGGTGACTGTGTCGTTATGGGACATCCAAGCAGTAAAAACGCTAGGAACACCATCGAAGAGCGTATCGTTTGTCATTACATTTACTTTTGTTTCGCCAAACTCGCTTTTAACGCGCTTCTCGACTCTTCCACCCATCACATATGCAATAAGCTGATGACCAAAACATATGCCGAGAACTGGTATGCCCCTTTTAGCTTTCTCCACTACCTTTATTGCTACCCTGGCAAACATCTCTTCTTCGTCCACGCTACGGGGACCGCCAGATATAATGAGGGCTCTTATATTTTCTTTTTCAATTTCATCATCAATATTAGAGAAGAATGGTACAACGACGCTTCTGTACCCCAGCCCCCTGCATCTTCTAGCGATGAGATGCGTGTACTGGCCCCCGAAGTCTATTATCCCCACGCTCATAACTGTTTTTCACCGAACTGGGTATTTCTCGAATGCTTGTTTTATTACGTTCTCTTTCATTTTCTCCACGTATCTATAATCAAAACTACCGTTTATCGTTCCTTCCCTTATCACTTCTCTTCCATCAAGAAAGACGTACTTGGGTTTCTCAGCAGGGCTTTCCAGCACCTTGGCAAGGTCGGAGTCAAATATAAGAGCATCGCCGACCCAATCAACACCGTATATTCTGTATCCCCCAATGGTTGCATTAATCAGCACGTCGAGTGTTCTTCGTACAGAGACAGTGTGTGCTTGGCTTAGAGCTGTTCTGAGAGTGCCTGTAACGAGCGGCCAATCACTGCCAAGCGCATCATAGTTGCTGGGGGACCTAATAGTTCTTCCATACAAATACATATTGCTTGTGGGGCAGCTCACAACCCCCCTGAACAGCTTTTTACAGTTGCTGGGCTCGGTGAAGCAATGAACCACCACTAACTGGCTTTTAGCATCAAAATCATTCATCGCGGCTAATTCACGCATAGTTTGAGATTCATAAACACCCTCGCTTAAATGCATTGCCATAATCAAGTCTTTCTCTTTGGCTATCCTAATAGTTGTTCTAACAGTATCCAGGGATGCAAGGCCCAGCGAATGAAGAAATAATCCAACATAAACATTTCTGCTCTCCGCCAAGAAGCTCTGCATAACATAAAGGAATTCCTGAGGGGATAGCCAACCCTTTCTATCAAGTATTGTTGGTTGTAGAACCACCCTTGGATGAACATAGATGCTCCGAAGAGCCAACACGTTGCCCTGGACACTACCAGTCAAAGCTATAAGGGTTACCCCATCAAAAATGGATAAAAGCATAGTAGCTGCCGCAAGCCTGCTCGATATGTCGGGATCCTCCCTAATGGCTTTTTCATCAATCCTTAATTTCCTTCTCTTTATCCAATCATAGCTATTTTTATATCTTCTTTTCTTACCAACATCTATTACTTGTGGATGAGCATGAGCATCCGCGAAGCCAGGTGTTACCAGGGTCTTAGCGAAGCCATCATACTCTATGGGCAGAGTGACCTTTCCATCGTAAATTAGTTTTCCATTTATCAAGGCTACATCGAACTCAATTGTTCCCATGAGCCTTTTGCCTCGATTAGTCCTCTTGGGCCTCCCTCGCGGTAGGTCCCTCCAGACACTATGATGAACCTTGATTTGGTTTTCAGTTCTTCTATTGTTCTTGCCCCGACATAGCCCATTCCCTGCTTCAAGCTTCCTACTAGGTACTCTATGGTCTTTTTAACTGGGCCTGTACACCTAACGAGCCCCTCGGCTCCCTCGGGAACACTTTTGAATGAGCCGTACCTCGTTGAGCCTCTGCTCAGGGATGTCTTGCTACCCATGCCTCTATAAGGCTTATAGCATTCACCGTTCACAATAATCTTCTGTGTAGGAGACTCGTCCGAGCCCGCTAAAAGATAGCCAAGCATAACTGCATCCGCTCCTGTAGCTATTGCCTTAACGATGTCTCCCGGCTTCTCTATCCCGCCATCAGCGATGACGCTCACGCCGTGCTCAGACGCTATATCTGAGACCTCCGCAATAGCTGATAGCTGTGGATACCCGACTCCCGTCACCTCTCTCGTTACGCACGCATGTCCTGGCCCAACACCTACCCTCAGTGAGGAGGCTCCTGCATGTATTAATGCCTCAGCTGCCTCTGAAGTCACTATGTTGCCAGCCATCACAGGCACGCCGTGTCTCGAGTACCTTTTGGTCGCATCAATAACGTTTTTAGAGTGCCCATGAGCTGTATCAATTACTATTATAGATGCACCGGAGCTAACCGCTTTTTCCACTCTTTCATCATCAAACGGGCCTACAGCAACGCCTACAGGAACGTTTTTTTCCACTGCCTCACGAACAATTGATATCACTGCCTCAACGTCGATGTTTCTTGGCACTACTCCGAGCCCGCCGAGTTTTCCAAGGGATAAAACCATGTCTCTTCCAGTCACAGTATCCATTGGGGAGCTTATGATAGGTATCTTCAGCGTAAGACCATTAGCTATTCTTGTGGAAACGTCTATCTCCTCAAGCTTTACATCACTGTAGGATGGAACAAGCAGAACGTCATCAAAAGAATAACCCTTAATTGCTTTTTCTATTTTCGATTTGAATATGCCCAACTAAAAACAGAACCTCCAACCACCTTTTATCTAAATTGTGACAAAAAGTGTTAAAAGTTTTTTGAAATAAAATTGAAGAAGAGAGCCTACTGCTGTTCCTCTTTCTTCTTCTCCTCTTTCTTCTGGCCACATCTTCTAGGCATACTACTCACCTAAAACTATGTTGCGATCAACAAAATTATTTTTCCTATCATTATATATACGTTTTCTATGAATCAAGGTTATCTGCCATGAGGAAACCTAGGTTAATGAAGACGGGCGTGACGATTCCCGAGGACCTTCTCATGGAGCTGGAAAGCCTCGCTGGGGAGATGGGCATTAAGAGCAGGTCGATGGCTATACAGATGGCTATAAGGCATTACATAGCGACTACTCTCTATCAGCTAAAAAAAGAAGGAAAATTAGCGGGAGCAGTGGTTGTTCACTACGATCATCAACAACATACTGTTGAGGAGTTGCTTACAGATATACAACATGACTTCATGGATATAATTCCGGCCTCAATGCATATTCACGTCACGCGTGAGGACTGCTTATTAGTGATAGGGATAAAGGGTGATTCAAGCAGAATCAGGCAGTTCATAGAGAAGCTATACTCCATGGTGAAAGCGAAGCAAGTCTTAGTATCCCTTACTCCTGTTTAGGCGCGGAAAATAGACACCAACGCGTATGGGAACTCGGAATAGCAATCCAGCTCTAGATGCCTGCATATATGCCTATCAATAAAGTCAAGGGAAACCCTAGCTTTCAAGCCGAGAGCGGCTGCCACCCTTAAGAAAGTTGATAAGGCAGAGCCTGCTTCGAGAAGAGCTATTCTATACGCTCTGTGATAATGATTAGTAAATATCTCGTTATACCTAACCGTGAATATGAATATGACGTATGATTCCTCGAAAAAGCCATCAAGCGTAGCTAGATAAAACTCTTTTAAAAGATCGTCCTCCTTTATCACCTCGAGCGAATGGGCATGAGGCAAGTAGTGGCTCAGTTTCCCGTATAGCTCTCCATCCAGAGCTGTATACATGTACGTCTCTATAACGGGTTGCCCCAGAAAACTCGTGAAAGGTCTTCTGAGCACACCCGACGTAAAGGCGCCCGGGGAGGACAAAGAGTAATACAGAAGGTCCGAGACATCTTGAATAGAGGGAGGATGAACTTTTCTCGTATTAACCTCGTAATCCTGCCTCCCCAAAAAATCCTTGAATACATCTACATTTTTACTGGGCCTAGGCAGAACTATCAGTGATGAGCCTGGGTAGGTTTTAAACGGCACATCGACAAGCTTATATTCTATGCCCTGCAAAACAGATTCTCTCTCCTTGAAGGAGAGGAAATGATATAGCGGGGAGGGATCCCACTTTTCGATGGCTATTTCCAGCGCATGTAGCATGTACTTCTTGTTCATGTCATCTAGCTCATCAAAGAATCTCTTGAATAGGGATACGGCTTTTCTATAAGCATAGCTCCTCTTTCCACGAAATATACCGCTCACCACATCTATAGTGTTTTGTTGCAACGAACTTAATAATCATCCCTGCACATAGTTATATTAAATAGTTTTATAATAATTTAATGTTATTTTTACATATAATTTTTAATCTACAATATTTTATTAGACAAAAAGAATATATAAAATAAGTGAAGGCATGGATGCGGAGCGTCAATAAAGATGAGCAACAAGAAGTACAGAAGCTACGCGGAGTTTCTTGCTCCCTTCTGTATGGAGTATGACAAATCCCTTGTCGTATTGCTAATGGAGGTCCCTATCGAAGGTCTCATTGTTTATCTCGGTAGCCTTGGAGACTACGTATTTCATCAAACAATGTACGCCTATGTCGGAGCTACCTTCGATGAAAACGTGGAAAAGAGAAGAAAAAGTCTTTGGCGATGGAGAAAAAGCCACATTGAGTATTTCTTGTCTAACCCCTTCATAAGAATAACTGGTAGGTGCTGCAGACCCGCGGATGATAACTTAACGATTCATAACGTAGCTGGCAGGATGAGATGGTACGGAGTAGCCGTCAAGGGATTTGAGGTGTACGACTGCAACTGTGAAAGCCACCTGGTGAGAGTCGAGAATATCTATGGGTTGCTGGAGGAGCTTGCTAACCTCGGGTTTAAATGCTTCCTAGGTAACGACGCCCTAAAGAATGTTGGGAACGAAATCATCGATTTCCTTAACAAAAGAATGAAAAACGCTGAAAAAGCTTATGGATTGCTTTACAAACAGTTCTTTGGTAGTGGAGAAAGAAACGATTTATCCCACTGAATCCATTTGTCCCTATATGCTCATACTCATCACTTCGTGTTTATTTGTTACTTCTAGGAGCTTCGCCTCGCTCACTGAGACTAAATGTCCCCATAGGCCCTGTTTAGCGATTTATCCAAAAAGGGCCCTCACATAGTATAAAGGTCTTTCAATTATGAATGCTTACCAGTTTTCTTAGTAAATGCTTACTTGAGATGACCTCCTTCTCGCGTGTTCTTGAAGCTAGCTTTTTCTTCGAGTTCTCAATGTAGTACAGTATCTTCTCCGGCGTTAGCTCCTCAGAGAATTTCTCAGCTCTTCTTATAAAGGAGAGTAAAGCATACTTGAATGGCAGGTATCTTAGCTTATTCATGTAGAAGTTCCTCAATATATCTTTGCTCCAGTACAGGCTATGCTTGAGAATAGCTTGTAACAGCTCAGCGTGCTCGTAAGTAATGTTGACGCTAGTGAACCAGTCTTCTCTTCTTAGAGCGCCCATGGGGACGAAGAACATGGGTACAATAAGGACTCTGTATGGCTTTAGGTCGTCTATAAGCTCTATTGTCTTCACTACATCATCAGGGGCCTCGCCTGGAAAGCCCAGAATAACTGTTGCTGCGGGTATAAAGAAGTTGTCGTGGAGAATAGGCATGACCTCTCTTACTACATCTGGCCATTTGTCTGGCTTGAAGGGAGCTGCTTTCCCGGGCATTATCTTTGCCGCGAGCCTTGAGCTCCCTGTTTCTATCCCGGTTTGGAAACCAAGGTATTTCCAGCCATCAGATAACAGGGTTTCTGATAACCTAGATACTAGCTTGGATGTCTTCTCTCCATGCAGAAGCGTTGCTAAGGCTGCGTGGCTCCAGTCATAATCCTCGTAGTACTGGGAGACAACGCGGTGAAGCTTGAGCAATGAATCTATATTCGGGGTTATCCCACTCCCACCATATAGCGGGACGTCCTCGCTGTGGAGGATCCCTCCCTTTATTCCGTGCTGTCTGTTAATCTTGACTTCTTTTTCGATGACTTCTAGTGGTATGAACCTGAGCTTCCTCAGGGTAACACTGCAGAACGCGCATCCTCTCGGGCATCCCCTCATGATTTCCACTAAGCCGTTTATACTCGGTCCTTTTATTACTGGTATTTCCTCTATGCTTGGCGACTCGAGTGGTCCCGCAACTATGTATCTTGGGAGTTTTTCTCCATTGATTATTCTGCGAGCGAGCTCAATAACAACTCTTTCTCCCTCCCCCTCGACGATGGTATCGATCTTGTACTTCTCAACGTAGCCTGGAACATGCAACCACTGCCAGGCTGCTGGTCCTCCCACTATTATTTTCAAGTCGGGGTTAAGCCTTTCTTTGTAATCCGCTATTTTCTCGATGAACTGGAGGAAGAGTCTTCTGTTGAGGGGCTCCTCACCAGTTACAAGCCAGTACTCTGAGCTTGGAGGATTAAATGCGAAATAATCGTGGTGACCAATGAATATAGCCTTAGCTTTATAGACATATCTTTTCACGTGGTCCGGGTCAATTATCGCTGCTGAGTAACCAGCATCCTGCAGCGCTGCCTCTATTTTTCTTAGTCCATAGGGAGCCTGCTCAGGTCTACCATAGTCATCTACCCTTAGCTTAGGCGTGGCGATCCATCTCCACACCGCGTCGGGCAGGCCAACCGGTGGGGCTGTGCTCATGAAGCCGAGAAACTCTTTTCCCCTATGATTACTCATCATGGAACGATCCGTCGTTATGATAATGTCGTATGTAGCTAGCAAATCAACGCGCCTTAGTATTGTTTGTTATGTTTATTCATATTCGAATAATATAATATGTCCCGTAAAGCGTAATAAAAATTAACAGTTACTTTTTAACTGCCATCCTCATAAACCTCTATAGAGAGGTAAATAAACTCGGTGGAAATAGTCCTCAATATATCCAGGCATTCCACGAAGCTTTCTTCAGGTATTCTCACAATTATTTTCTTAGCTCCCATAGCTACTTTTCCTCTGACATCATTAACTATTCTAGCAATGTTATCCGGGTTGCCTGAGCAGTTATCGATGCGTAGCTCCTCCGTATCCATGGGATGAGTCCTCTCCAGCATATTGCCTGTCTAGTTATTTTCGCCAAACCTAGTTATATTTATAAGTATCTTCGAGATCTCATCGGGGTTTCTCAAAAGCTTGCCTAGATCGAGAGTTTCGTATAGCTCCTCGAAGGGCACAACGATTTTTTTGTCTATACCGATTGTTTCTCCGTGACTCTCGAGGTAGTTTTCTATTACCTCGATTTGCTTTCTCGCGATGTCTTCATCTATTATGCCATATCTTGCCTTTATTTTCAGTAGCTCGAGCCCCGTTTTAGCCGTAGCAATCGCTAACTCGGTGTTACTCATGTAGTAGCTCTCGTAGTTCAGCATCTCCACCCAGGTTCGAGACCTGCTTATCAAATCCACGTGCTCAGACAATGTTTTTGCTTTGAGTTTATAGCCATATAAAAATGGGTACTTGAAAGCTGGGCTCCCAGGATCGATGAACGGTGCTAGGGGAGAAACGAAGACATCGATTCTCGAGTTCTTGTACTGGCCGTAGAGATTCTCGACGTATCTGGGCAGCTTGAGGGCTACATCCATTGTTTGGAACGGTATGCCATGCATGAAGTAAAGATCTATTCTCGAGAAGCCGAGCTTGTGAGCTCTCTCTATGAATTTCTCGAGCATCGTATTATTATACTGTCTACCAAACTTTATTCTTAAGAACTCATCCTGTGTTTCAGGAGATAACTGGAGATAAACGGTGTGGCTTGCCTTAATGATTTTTTCAAGCAACCCATGAGGCGGAGGATAGAAGAACTCGAAGTATATTGGCGCGTCAAAGCCGTTTTCCCTGAGCTCCTTCACGAGAGCTTCCGCGTACTTCTCCCCACCTACTAGCTGTAGATCTCCAATCACGAACACGGGGATCCTCGACCATGAATTTATGCTTAGTATCTCATCAGCCACTACATCTGGAGTTTTAAATGAAACCCTGTCTCTGCCCAGGTACTCCATGTATGTGTTTCTTCCTCCTCCGCACGTGGCGCAGCTGTACAAGCATCCCTTGAAAACGAGGACAGCCCCGATGGGATTATTCATGAATGATGAGAATGGTGTGAATGATAAGGGGTCATCCGTGAGAGCGTATTTAAATAGATAATTAAAATCAATCTTGTACTCATTAAGCAATGGCTCGGGTTTTCTAGGTGGGTTAAGCTTGACTCTCCCTTCCTCGCGGTACGCAAGGCCCTCTATATCCTCTAGCCTGCCTTTCCCCTCTATATACATGATTAGCTTCTCTATTGATTTCTCCGTTGTATCGCCCACAAGCACGTAGTCCACGAAATCGTATTTAGTGAGTATCTCTGCCCAGAATATGCTCGCTGATAAGCCTCCGAGCACGACGGGGACTTCTCCTTTAATTTTCTTTAATATCTTCGCTACTTCAAGCGCACCGTGAGCGTGAGGAAGCCAGTGCAGGTCAACTCCATATAGCTTAGCATCTATACCTCTCAGATAATCCTCGAACCTGTAGCTTTCATCGAGTACCATTAACGCCGCAGCGTTGTGTATACGAGCCTTATAGCCTTTTTTCAATAAGTAATAGGTTATTGAGAAGAACCCGTAAGGGTACATATCGTAAACAGGGGAACTGGGCACAACATCAGCTATAGGGCCATATACTCTTTTCTCCTCCCTAAAGTAATAGTAGCTTGGCGGGTGAACAAGCAATAAATCAATCATTATTCATCAACGGTTCAATTTCTTTCTTTTTTATGCAGAAAAAAACAACTATCTTTATAATTTATCAAAGAAGTTATTAAAATTAAAGCAATAAGAAAACTATGAGCATAAGCAGATATAAATTAACCTACATCAACAAGAAATTATAAGACATGGAGAAAACAAGCTTCTCAAAATCCGTTAAGCGTGATGATTAATGCATCCAGCTAAAGGCCACCACGACGATGATTACAAGTATCTATTGACTTCCGCGACTCTCGCGAGAACAATAGATGGGCTATTAATAAGCTTGGAGTCATTCATATATGTCTTGGAAGAAGACTCGACAAAAATGAACTACGATGTTAACTACGAATTAAAATATTACCTAGCAAGAAAGGAAAGCGATTTAATTCTGGGAGGCATCAAGAATTGCTGGAACAGCTTCGAATACCTAGTGATGGAAACGCCTAGGTTTAAGCTAATAAGAAAATACTACGATGTTATCAAGAACATAATTAATGAGAAGGGCGACATACATAGCGAGAAGACTTATGAATGCATATCCCCTCCGGCATTATGGAGAAAAGAATACGAAGAAGCTAGAGAAGCTGAGGCCGATATCATCAAGCCAGTCCCAATAAAGGTAAAAAAGATAAGAAGATACTCGTGGGTTGAAGTAGCTATATTAATCGCGCTGGCATTGTCGATTACCAGCATGATATTGAGGTTCTTCGTTTCTCGAGTTCCATGAGAAAATTAATTTATCACTTACGAATGCACGTGACCTAGAAATGAAGATTTAAAATAAGATTAAAAATTTTAAGCGTAAATTACTAATTTACCACTAGTGATGTTCTAGGCAAGGGTTTAGAGTTGGGAGAAACACTAGATTTCTCTGAGGAAGAAAACATAAGACTTCTCATGCTGAATATACTAAAGGCTCTCAAGTACTTTTATTCCTTCAAGGAGCTAGAGTCGCTACTTGAGATATCATCACAAGTTCTATGGAGATACCTCTCCTTCCGAGCCGTGCCGGAGAAGGAAACGGCCCTTAAAATAATAGAGAAGGTCAAAGAAAAAAAGCTCGTACAGAAAATCTTAGATAAGCTAAAAGAATCCGAGGAGCTAGAAATAGATGTTACCAATCCAGGGGTACTTCTACTCGCGTATCTTAAGCTTGCTAATGAAAAATGGGCTAATGACGCCATGGTAATAATAACTAAAGACGACCCATTCTCGGTAGCTATAAGCACCGTGTTGGCACTAAACTTCAGAGCAAAGCTATGTGTAGCGTCACCGAGAATATTCAGCAAAAATTACATATACGAGGTTTACGCTTCCTCGACCAAGGAAATAAAGGCGTACGCGCTCTCACGAAAATGCATACAGAGAAAAGACAAAGTGCTTATCTCGCTATATGAATGCGAGGCTGAGGAATGCTTATCATTAATAAACCTAGCTAGCAGGCTACACGCTAATGTAAACGGCTTATTTGTCTTTAAGGGAAATAGAGAGAAACTTAGAGAAATTATAGAGAGAAACTTAGACCTAAAAATCCCAGTAGAGACGCTGCTTGAAACTCTGTGAAGAACACAGTGGTTTTAGAGTTTATCTAGTACTTTTTCTATGTTCAGGTCAATTGTTATCTCGGCAATATCGCTCGAGTAATCTATAATGCGTTTTATGCTTTCATAGATAATCCTTACATAGGGGTGTGAGCCTACCGGTGCTTTTACCATAGCTTGCTCTAGTTCTTTTTCATTAACTAATAAGGTCTTGGCTTTCGATATTGTTTTTTCCGCTAGTTCGTAGTCCTTCTTCATGAAGGACGTTAAGGCGTATTCAAACATTTCACTAGCAACTTTATACATTTCGTGTAGTCTATTTAATGTTAGTTCGTCTATTCTCTTTTCTGATTCCAGTATGAATTTTGAAATGTTGGATGCATGGTCAGCTATTCTCTCTAGAAACTTAACTACGACTCTATAACCCAATGCTTCCTTCAAGTCAATGATACCAATTTCGCTTGAGGCATTGGGGTTTTCTACATACGTGTTTAATAAGCGTACTATATAGAAGCCGAACCTATCGACCTCATCATCTAGTTGTAAAACATTCATGGCTTTTTCTATATCCCAGTTGAGCAAAGCATGGCCGGCATCCTCAATCATGTTTTTTGTTAAAAAGTACATTCTCCTAAAGGCATTTATGAGCGGTAGTTCCTCTTGATTAACAAGTACTTTGATTTTAACTTCTGTGGGGGAATCCAGTATGATTTCGCTTCCAACAATTTTTCTTTTTAATAGTTCCTTTATTGAGTTTCTTAGCTCTATGGTTATCCCGTTGTTATCGACTAAGGATATTTCCTTGTAACCATTAATATACGAGGATATGATGAGCCTGCTTACACTGTTTGTGTTCTTTCCGTTTATTCTTATAATGGCCTTTTTCTCTTTCATTGGCTTTTTATATTTCTCCAGAGGAATAACCGCTATTTTATCTTTCTCTCTTTCTAGGACTACTTGGCTGCCCGGCCTGATGCCTATTTCTTCAGCCCATTTCTTCGGCAACGAGACAACGAGTGTAGATCCGCCAACAATCAGTACATTTCTTATATTCTTTTCTCTCATAAAAATTACCTATGTAGATTTTTTATTCCTATATAAATTTCGTTGGCGAGATTTATAAATTTTTACTGAACTATATGGGGATAGTGGTGAAAAATGAATAAGTTCGTCTACATTGTTGCAATCCTATTAATCGTAATTGCAGGCATAGCATTTGTCTTTGTGAACCCCCCACAGAAAAAAGAAACAACAACCTATACAACATTAACGACGACCACTGCAACCACAACCACAACAACGGCAACCACTCCCACAACTACAACGATCACTACAACACCAACCATGAGTAAAATCACACTTAATGGGGCTGGGGCAACTTTTCCTTTCCCTCTCTATGACAAGTGGTGTGCAGAGTACAACAAACTGTATCCAAATATATTTATAAACTACCAATCCATCGGTAGCGGTGGGGGAATAAGGGCTCACCTGGATAAAACCGTTCATTTCGCTGCTAGCGATGCTCCCCTTAACGATGAACAATGGGCAAAGGCACAGGGAACACTGACGCTGCCCATGACTATAGGTGGAGTAGTAATAATCTATAATCTACCAGGCCTGAACCAATCATTGATATTATCAGGAGAAGTGATATCTAAGATATATCTAGGTGAGATAAACAAGTGGAACGACCCATTGATAGCCTCACTTAACCCAGGCATAGCGCTCCCCGATAAAGACATAGTTGTGGTGCATAGGTCTGACGGTAGCGGAACAACCTATGTGTTCACGAACTATTTATCTAGAGTAAGCGATAAATGGCGCTCTACGGTGGGTATGGGCACAAGCGTTAATTGGCCTGCCGGAGTTGGTGCTAAGGGGAATGAGGGAGTAAGCGCCATGGTAATGCAGACTCCATACTCTATTGGGTATGTCGAGTACACATACGCGAAGAAGAACAACATTAAATATGCATATATCGTGAATGCTGCAGGTGAAGTTGTTGAGCCAAGCACTCAGAGCTTCCAGAAAGCAGTTGAGTACGCCGCACTTAAATTACCCAAAGGAAATGAAAGCTGGGCGAATGTATCCATCGTTGATATGGTAGCTACTAACAAGGATGCCAAAGGAGCCTATCCAATAACTAGTTTCTCATACATATTCATATATAAAGACCTAAGCGTTGTGCCAGGCATGGATAAGGCGACAGCACAAGCCTTGGTGAATTTCCTGTGGTGGGCTACACATGATGGGCAGAAGTACGCTGAGCCATTATTCTACGTGCCTCTGCCTGAAAGCGTTGTTAAACTTAACGAGGAAACACTGCTCATGGTAACTTATGGTGGCGAACCGCTCATAAAGAAATGACACGCCAAAAACGGTGATTTAAGGGTAATGTTTGGCGATAAAATATTTAAGTATACAACGGCTTTTTTCGCATTTTTCATAGTTATATCTTTCCTTATGCTTATATATGAGCTTTATAAAGGCTCTTATCTGGCTATCAGCAAATTTGGGTTATCTTTTATCAAAAACACTGTATGGGACCCGGTAAACGGTGTTTTCGGAGCTTTACCCTTAATTATTGGAACAATAGTTGTTTCTCTGCTTTCACTGTTATTTTCTTTACCTATTAGCATCGGGGTTGCGTTGGTACTAGTATTGTATCTACCGAGAAAAATCAGCAGAGGCCTAGCGGTTTTAATAGAAACAATGGCCGGAGTGCCTAGCGTTATTTATGGACTCTGGGGACTATACGTGCTCGCCCCATTTTTAAGAGAAAATGTTTATTCAGTACTGCAATCCATGTTCGGATTTATACCCTTATTTTCAGGACCAAACTATGGGATAGGGTTTCTTACAGGAAGCATGGTATTAGCACTGATGATTACGCCAATAATAACAGCAGTAACGAAAGACCTGTTGCTAGCTGTCCCAACCTCAATAAAAGAAGCTGCAGTTTCCCTTGGACCAAAAAAGAAAGAACTAGCGTTAATAATGATTAAGTACATAAAACCGGGTTTATTTGCAGCCTCACTTCTCGGCTTGGGCAGAGCTATAGGAGAAACCATGGCTATAAGCATGGTTATTGGGAACAAATTTAAGCTTTTCCCATCATCGCTTTTTGATACTTGGTACACGCTATCAGCTATAATAGCGAACGAGTTCTTGGAGGCCACATATGATTTGTACATAAGTTCCTTAGTATATATAGGACTGTTGCTTCTAGCCGTTACTCTGGCAGTGATTATTATTGCCAGGATAATCATCTGGAGATTTTCCAAGGTTCGTGGTGAGATTTAATGCAGTTAAATAAGGTCTTGAAGAAAAAGATATTGATTGATAAAGCTTTTACCATAATCCTAATATGCGCCATGATAATTTACCTCGTACCAATAATCAGCATAATTTATGAGACTGTCAGTAGAGGTCTGCCAGCATTAAATCTTGATTTCTTCACTAAACCCATACCCACAGCAGGTGAAGAAGGGGGAGGAATAGCTAATGCTATTCAAGGTACAGTCATCTCGATCGCGCTTGCATCATTGATTGGTATTCCAGTCGGGATATTGTCAGGTATTTTCCTCAGCGAGTACAGAGAACTAAAGATAACGAGCTTTATAAGATTCATTAATGAAGTGTTCCATGGCATACCATCAATAATTATTGGTCTATTCAGCTTTGTATTGATATCGAAAAGGATTGGCTTCTCCGTTTTAGCAGCGTCCTTTTCGCTGGCCTTAATCATGATTCCCATCGTGACTATTGTTACCCAGGAATCATTAAAAATGGTTCCAGCAACTATAAGAGAAGCTGCTTTTTCCTTAGGTATTCCTAAATGGAAAACAACGATTTTCATTGTACTGAGGGGTGCATGGCAAGGAATAGTTACAGGTATATTATTATCCATAGGTAGAATAATAGGTGAATCAGCGCCGATACTTGTAACTATGGGTTTCTATAGATGGTGGTTTAGCGGGCTAGATCGTCCTGTATCAAATATGGCTCTCAATATATTCATATTTGCCATGTCACCGTTCCAGAACTGGGTTAGGCTTGCTTGGGGAACAGCTCTAGTGCTACTTGTTCTTGTTTTATTGCTTAACATTATTCCTAGACTAATGATGTTAAGAAGGGAGGTTAGATATGAGTGACTACAAAATCATCGTGGAGAACGTGTCAGCCGGATACAACTCAAATATAGTACTTAGAAACATTAACTTAAAGATACCTCAAAGAAAAATCACAGCGATAATGGGGCCATCTGGTAGTGGTAAAAGCACGTTTCTCAGAATTCTTAATAGACTCCATGAACTAACTCCCGGAGCGTGGGTGAAAGGAAGGGTAATACTCGATGGAATTGACATTTACGACAGAAAAGTTAATCCTACATTGATAAGGAAAAAAATCGGGATGGTGTTCCAAAAACCAAATCCATTCCCAATGATGTCGATATACGATAACGTGGCCATAGGACTCAAGCTGAACGGCATAAAGGATAAGAAAACTCTTGACGAAATAGTAAGGAGAAGCCTCGAAATCGTTGGATTATGGGACGAGGTCAAAGGAGACTTACACAGGCCTGGAACAATGCTATCTGGAGGTCAACAACAAAGATTATGCATAGCAAGAGCTCTAGCCGTAAACCCTGAAGTAATACTTATGGATGAGCCAACATCATCTCTCGATCCCATATCATCTATGACCATAGAGTCTTTAGTAAAAAAATTAGCTGAAGATAGAACAATCGTAATAGTCACACACAATGTACAACAAGCAATAAGGCTTGCCGACTATGTAGCATTTTTCTATTTAGGCGAACTAATTGAGCATGGGCCCGCTGTAGAAGTATTCACAAATCCAAAACACGAACTAACATTGAAGTTTGTAAAAGGAGCAATTGGCTGAACCATCTATTATTTAAACAATAATCGATTTGTCAGAATTTTTAATTTCTACTACTCAGCAACTGAAACACGATTTGTTTTTAAAATGTCTTAGCTGGAAGCTCTCCTATTTTTAAAAATCATGGTTGCTTCACTACTTGGTGCGGGGGGTGGGATTTGAACCCACGCAGGCCTACGCCAGCGGATCTTAAGTCCGCCCCCTTTGTCCAGCTCGGGCACCCCCGCCAATTATGTTTTTTGTTATCAAAGTCTTATTTCTGTTTTCTCCTTGTTGCTGTTTGCTTTTTCTGGCTTGTAGGTATGAGCAAAGCTATATTGCTTTTTTCTTGTCTTTTTGTTTTTATACTTAGGAGATTATGGACTTATTTTTGGGTTAGTGACTTAGGTGTTACGTGTTGGCTTCTCGCTTGAAAAGCATTGTTAAGCTATTGTTGCGTGGGCCTTTCATAAGTGTTCATAAAAGCTATTGTAATCCCTATTCCAAGTGCTCTTTTAACAATGGATTGTGGATTTGGGTGTGGATTTCGTCGAGTAGCTATGAGTCTGTTGGTATAGGGGTTCTGCATGGCGTCTTTATTAATGCTCAGAGCAACGATGTCTACAGAGGCTATATGGCTTATTCCTTGGATGACACTGATGGCTATCTAAGATTTTATCTAGGCCCACTAATATTGAAGAACGTCCCGCTGGCGATAAGGGCCTATGGAAACACGAGGAGGTTGTTCAGTTTTAATTGTAAATGCGGGGACATATTCGAGGGCAATGAGGAAGAGCTTAGAAAACACTTACTAGATAAGCACGCGGGTCTAGAAAAGCCCAGCAAGCTCGAAATCGATGCATATTTGCAATTATTTGCTAAACAAAGCACATCTTAAAGATGCTGACCTCCTCAACGCCCTAATAAGTGAGAGCTTACTTTAGGGGCTTTACGCGTTCTTCGTGCTTTTTCAGATATATATCCGTAGCAGAACACTAAACTGGATTGAAGGTTAGCACTACTACCGTAAACATTCCTTTTTGAGAAAGTCAAATAACATCAATCTATGCTACAAATATATTTTGTGGATTTAATATCCTCAGTATGACATAATAGTTTTTATAGGCTTTCGGCAACCTCGGAACTATGCTTAGTTGTGACTGGGGCGATGTTTGATGTCCATGATTCGTTTAAGTAAAAGTGATGAGAAAAAGGGCTTGGAGCTATTGTTAAACTTGGTATCTGTTGATTCAACGTCTCCGGATGGCTCTAAGTACAAGGAGATAATAGATATTCTGAAGGAGTTCTACTCTGATGCCGGTCTCAGCTACGAGGTCTTAACAGTCCCTGAGGACTACAAGAAAAAACATTGCCCCCAAGCAGGTAATTCACCACGATATATATTCAGAGGCTTGGTTGGAGATAAGAAATCAAGTGAATGGCTACATTTTAATGGACACTACGATGTTGTTCCAGGCGGGCCTGGGTGGACAGTAACGGAGCCATTTAAGCCAGTAGTCATTGATGATAAGGTCTACGGAAGAGGAACGACAGATATGAAGGGGGGACTAGTAAGCATGACCCTTGCATTAATGTCTTTGTCAAAGCATGAAGAAAAGATCGATGCATTTATAGATGCTGTCTACGTCCCCGACGAGGAGATTGGCGGCGCGTGTGGAACAGGGTTTTTTGTTGATAGCCTAAGTGATAAATTGCCCACCTACGCAATTATAACTGAGCCCAGCACCCTCAGGAACATTTATATTGGCCACAAGGGCGGCTTATGGGCTAAAGTGAAGATACGTGGCAGAACTGCTCATGCAAGCACACCTTGGCTAGGCGAAAACGCCTTTGTTTATGGAGTAAAAATAGCGCATTGGCTAGTAGAAAACTACGTGAGAGCGTTATCGTCGAGGAAAAGTAAGTATATGTATGATGAGCCGAACGGGAATACGCCGACAGCCATGATAGGTGGTGAGGCGGGAGTCCCTAATGGTAAATCCAATCAGGTCCCAGGCGAGTTCTACTTCACCATAGACAGAAGAATTATAGTTGAAGAAAAACCAGAAGACGTTGAGAATGAGTTAAGACAAGCGGTAAATGAAGCTGCGCGCCTATACGGCTTAGATGGAAAAGTAGACGTCGAGATAGTCTCGATAGTTAAACCCGCGTTTGTTCCTCCCAACAATGTTGTTTCGCGTAGCATAAAAAAGACGGCCACCTCGCTTGGGCTTCAGGAGCCAGTCGATGTTGTCTGTGTAGGGGGCCTAGACCTAAGATACTACTCTGCTAAGGGAATAGTAGCTGTTAGCTACGGCCCCGGGGTGCCGGGGGTTGCACACGCTCCTGATGAGTACATATTGTTTAGCGATATCGTTAAAGCATCAGAGATATACGCTAACCTGCCATTCAGTTTGTTTGGCAAGCACTGATATCCCATTAAGAAATTTTTAATATTTATACTTGTGATTAAACAAGTTTAAGGGGAAACATCTTTGTCCATAACATCCCTTGACGAACCTTGGAGACTAATTGATGAGAAAGGCGATGTGATGATTGAGAAGCTCAAGTTGTTTTTAGAGAAAATGCTCAGAGATTCCGGTAGGGATGGCTTCACCTTTGGTCTTAGCGGGGGATTGGATTCCAGCACACTAGCTGTTCTGCTCAGGAAAAGTCTCGGTAAAGACAGAGTGCTAGCTTTGATTTTGCCTGATAAAGACACGCCGTTGGAGGATATAAAAGACGCGGTGAGCCTCGCTGAGAGCTTCGATATAAGGTACTTAGTTATTGATATATCCCCTATCATTGATTCTTTCCTACATGTTCTAGGCCAAAGTAGAGATAGCGTAGACAAAATCGTGCTTGGAAACATAAAGGCTAGAGTGAGAATGACTATTTTATACTACTACGCTAATTACATGAATCTGCTGGTCGCCGCCACCAGTGACAGAACAGAGTACCTGCTTGGATACTTTACTAAGTGGGGAGACATAGCTGGTGACGTACATCCATTACTGAATCTATACAAAACACAAGTGAGAATACTTGCAAGAAAGCTTGGTTTGCCTGAAAAGATAATAACGAAGCCAAGTAGCCCGGGCTTTTGGCCTGGCCATAAAAGCGAAGAAGAGCTTGGTGCACCCTTCGAGATAATAGACAAGGTACTGTACTTAGCGATAGACAAGCAACTCTCACTGCAAGAAATAGCCGACGTGCTGGGTGTTGATAAAGAGATGGTAAATAAGATTTGGGAAAGAGTAATGAAGAATCAACACAAGACAAAAATTATTGCTCCTCCTGCATACAGCTTTATGTTAATGGAAAACATAGAAAATCTGCTGAAAAGCATAGAGAAAAAAGAAGTAGGCTGATAACCAATGAGCACAGAGACTAATCTGAGCTTTGCCGATGCACATCTACATACCAACCCTGTGAAGGGGCTTGGCGCAGAAAAAGTCGCTAAGTTAATGATTGAGAAAAATTTATGGTTCGCGGCTATAGTTTCCCTTCCTCACTGGGACTACGGAATCGAACTCAAGTCTATGGAGGACTACAGGAAGATATTTGACATTCATATCGGAGAGTGCCTTAAGGCTAAACAAAAAGGCCTTGTTGTCTCCTGTTTTGCTGGGCTTCATCCAGCCGAGATTGACAGGCTAATTGATAAAGGTATGCCTCACGAAAGGGTCTTTGAACTATCAGTACAGATACTTGATTTCCTTTTCAAATCATGCGAGGAAGGAGTAATCCAGGGAGTAGGCGAAGTTGGGAGACAGCACTACAACGTTAGACCAGATAAAGCGCTGATAGCGCAGCTTGTCTTGGAGCACGCTATCATGAAATCCAATGAACATGATTGCTTGTTGCAACTACACATGGAGAACATAAAGGGCTTCACGGCCTGGAGCATGAAACTTCTGTTGGAGAAAATAAATGGAAAGAAAAACTTGATTATCTTTCACCACATGAAGCCAGGAGTTATTGAGGATGTTAATAAGCTAGGTTTCTTCACTACAACGCCTGCTCATATTGATAGCTTAGAGGTTGTTTTTAAGCGCTCAGATATCAATTATTTATTGATTGAAAGTGACTACACGGATGAGCCATCCTTTAAAAGAAATATAATTGAGCCGTGGAGGATACCAGATATAGAAAAAGAGCTTGTAAACCGAGGGGTAATTGGTCTCGACGAGCTATATAGGATAAATATAGATAATGTCGAAAAAGCATTTGATGTAAAGTATTGATGTTTTTTAATTTAAAAAGCTAGAAAAGTTGTTTTTCACTGATTTCTTGATAGGTACTGAGAGTATCTGTATACCGTGGCGATGGATTTAACTGCTCTTTCTGGAATCGGGTAAGATGGTATTCCGTTTGCATCAAGTAGTTTAAGAGCTTCCCTGGTTCTCTCACCGCCAACCATAGCTACTACGACCGGTTTGCCTGCTCCATTGTATTGTTTGTGGGTCTCAATGAGGCTTTTCGCTAACTCCACTGGGTCTAGGAATGCAACCTCACAGTACAGCACTACCACCCCTGATACTGACGGGTGCTTTAGCAGTGCTTGGAACGCCCCGGCGTAATTTTCTGCTTTTGCCTGTCCTGTTAGGTCTACAGGGTTTGCTGCTGAGCCGAACCATGGCATGTGCTTTCTCAGCTCAGCCTTTAGGTCCTCCGGCATATCGAGTAACGGTAGGCCTGAGAATACTGAGGCGTCTGTAGCCATTACTCCTATTCCGCCACCGTTAGTCAGTATTACGAAGCCCTCTCCTTTGACATCTACTTTCTCTAAGCTAGCGAGCGCCTTAGCCCAATCAAATAGTTCCTGCACATCGTTTGCTCTGAGAATACCTGCTTGTTTAAAGGCCGCTTCATACACGTTATCGCTGCCCGCCAAGCTGCCCGTGTGGCTGGCTATGGCCTTTGTGCCTCTCTCGCTTCTACCTGCCTTTAGGGCTATGACCGGTTTCTTCTTTGTTATTTTCTTGTATACTTCTATGAAGCTTTTCCCTCGGCCCGTGGCTATCCCCTCTATGTACATTGTTATAACTCTTGTGTTCGGGTCCTCAGCGAAGAACTCGCCCAAATCAACCATGTCGAGGTCGGACATGTTCCCGAGGCTAACAATGGAAGATAAGCCTATACCCTCCATTGCTGTCCATGCCATGAGGGCTATTCCTAGAGCTCCGCTCTGTGTCAAGAAAGCGATTTTTCCGGGCAACACTTTCTCCGGGCCAAAAGTGGCGTTCAGGTTAGCTGGGGTATAAACCACACCGAATATGTTTGGTCCTAGAATCCTTAATCCATATTTCCTCGCAGTTTCAACTAATTTGTTCTCAAGGTCAGCCCTGCCTGTTTCCTTGAAACCAGCTGTTATAATGCTGGCTACTGGGACGCCCAGTTTACCTGCCTCCTCTATTACATCCAGAACCTTATCTGCCGGGACGCTCACAACAACGTGATCGATTTTATCAGGTATATCCTTGAGGCTTGGATAGCTAGGTACACCCATGATTTCCCTTGCTGTTGGGTTAACAGCGTACACTCTTCCCTTGAAGCCGTTGGCCAGAATGTTCTTCACTATTGAGCCTCCCACCTTCTTTGGATCCTTGCTGGCTCCCACCACGGCTATTACCTCGGGCTGGAATAGTTTCTTTATTTTTTCAAGTTCTCTGGCATCCATGAATTCCACCCGTAGACTAGTCATAGTTGCTATATATGATGATTTTTATGGATAGAGGTTAATAGATAATTAGTTTCTATTCAAAGCACTTTTCTGTTCTTGTTTTTGACCCTGCCTCTACTATTAGTTGGAGTAGGAATTGATGCTTTTTATGTGTGAGTCTCCCCGGCATCAACAATGATTAGCTTCTGAGGGAACACGTAGCTATAATATCTATGTATATTAAGAATAAAAATGGAATGGGGGAGGCGAAAAAATGTTTGAATGCGAGTTAACAAGAGAAAAGTTAAGGCAACTAGAGGCAACGCTTACCGCAAACTCTGTTTCCAGAACCCTTATTCTTGGAAACCATAATATTCAGTACATTCTCGGCGTGGAATCTTCAGGTTTCTTTTACATGGATTTAGATAGCAAAAGTTACTCTGTTTATGTAGCGCCCATTGACTATGGCAAAGTACTGAAAATCATCGAGGACTGCGGGCTCAGCTTCGAGATTGTTGTTTATGGAAAGCTAACCGAGTTAACCAGTGTTACAGCTACAAGGGTTTACTCTAATGACTACAACGCATTGCTAAGGCAAATAATTAGTGAGGACAGAAACATCGGCGTTAACATGGATGCGCTTCCATACGAACTCAGGAGTGAATTCTCGAGGAGCAATGATGAAAAAATAAAGGATATATCAGCCATAATATCCCAGGTCAGGGCACTAAAGACTGAGAAGGAAAAACAAGCAATCAAGAAATCATCAGAAATAACTGAGAAAGCCGTTCTTCAAACTATAAACGAGATTGATAGCGAAACAACGGTCAGGGAATTTAAATCCAAACTAATACGCAACTTGTACATGAACGGTGCTGAGTCACTAGCTTTTGAGCCAATAGTGGTTGTAGACAGCGATGCCTCCTATCCACATCCTCCTGAATCAAGCTCGGCTTCAGGAAGAAAGATAAAAAGCTCCTCTGTTTTCCTCATAGACGTAGGTGCAAAAAAGCATGGCTACTCCTCTGATATGACTAGGATTGTTCTCTACTCATCATCGAACAGATTAAGCGAACTAGCGGAGTTCCTTGAGTATACTTACTGGGTAGCTGTAGACAAAATCTCTGAGGGAGCACCATGCAGAGATGCGGACCTTGAAGCAAGAAGATATCTGTCGAGGCTAGGTTTGGATAAATATTTTATACACTCGCTGGGACACGGTGTCGGGATCGAGGTTCACGAGCCCCCATATATCTCTCCCTTCAGCAAGGATACCTTCAGCGACAATAATGTATTCACGATAGAGCCTGGAATATACTTCAGAAATAGACTAGGCCTAAGAGTAGAGAACACCTTGGTTCTGGAGAAAAACAGAGTTGAGTCCTTTATGAACTCGTCCCTCGTGATAAGGTAAAAACCCTAGTTTGACGCGTTTCTGCTGAAGTAATCAACGTTTCTTCTCCTACCACTGAGCCTCCACTTAGCCTCAAGCTCCTCAAGTATCTCGGGATCCAAGCTCTCGGGATCAGCGTACGTGTTTCTGTTAAGCTGGACTAGTCTTCCTTCATTGACTAGGTGTCTTAGTGCGCGTCTTAGCCTATCCTCCCCGATTGTGGCGCTGAAGTGCTCTCTCAGCTTTTGCCAGGTCAGCGGTTTCCTTTCTTGTTTGAAGTAGTCCATTATAAGCTCTGGAATCTCGTTGTCGTGAGGACCCATTTCGACTATTACGTCTTCATCCTCGTATAGGACTTTTAGTTTTTTAGGCATGCAAACCACCCCTATATAATATTTTTATGTTTTTCATTACTTAAATACTTTTAGTATTACCGTGCATTAACAATTTCAAGTTTTAAGTGACTTTTTATATATAAACTTATCGCTCAGCAGTTAATTGTTAATTGAATTATTTTATCTATCAATAAAATATTTGATGACGATGTAAAATTATTTATGAATATTATTTATTAATATCAGGTGCGATGAAACCCGAATTCCTGCTGGCTAACGGGCACGTAGAGAGGTGACCTCCTGTTAGGAGAGACGAGCTTGACTTTCCCCTCCTTCTCCAGCTCTCTCAGGATTCTCTTCGCTACGCCTATCTTTACCTCAAGCTTCGTTGAGAGTAGATAAGGCGTTATGTAACTCATCTGCTGAATCTCCCTTGCAGCTCTTCTCAGTAGCTCCTCTTCTCTGGTGACAACCTTTCTAGCGACCTCTTTCTCGGCTTCTTTCTTTTGTTTCACGGGAGGCTTCTTCGACATAACGTTACCACCAAAACCAATTTTTTATAACTTTGCACAAGAACTAATAAATTCATGGTTTAAGAAAATGTTGATTCTCCACATTTCCGACCTACACTGCGAGACATACATGCTTGAGAAGCTTTTATCCACAGATGATGCAAAGAGAGCAGATATCATTGCTTTCACAGGCGATGCTGAATGCGATGGGGAAACAGTCGATCTGCTGCAAAGCATTAACAAGCCAGTTTTCTTTGTTCCAGGCAACATGGATGACATCGCTGTTGCCAAGATTTTTGATAGAGCAGGCATGAACATAGACGGCAAAGTAATCAGACAAGCTGATTATGCTTTCGTTGGCCTAGGCGGAATATCAATTATTTCCAGTTTAGAAACCGCTAAGGAAAAGCTGAGCAAGGAGAAGCCGGGAAAAATAATAGTGCTGTCGCATCATCCGCCCAGAAACGGCGTAACAGATAAAGCGAGAATAGGTGTCTCCGCCGGCCTAGTTGAGTTAAGAAACTTCATTTTGGAATACAAGCCCGTTCTACACATGCATGGACATATACATGAATCTCCAAACTATACTTTTATAGGCGATACATTAGTTGTTAATCCAGGCCCCCTCAAGAGAGGAAGATACGCGATTATCGATGTGGAGACCAGGAAAGCCTACCTAAACACTTTATATTGAGCAATCTGAACAATGCACAACAACGTGAATTACTAACAAAGGGTTAAAGAATGATCAGCGATATCTGTGTTGTTATAAACGCTGGTCTTGATGGATGCACTTCCAGCTCGCTTCTCCCAAGGACAACGAGTGCGGCCTCGACCGCTTCTCCAGTACTTAATAAGTGCATTTACCCGCCGGTGGGAATAGCTGAGAAAATCAAGGAAATCGTAAACAACGTTATTTCGGGAGAGAAAGCTATTCTTAAAGTAATTAACTTAACGCTTCATGACTATAGCCGGCTCAAAAGCGACGCGAATGTTAACACGAATATTCTAAACGTTCTTGGCAGTCCATGGGAACTTACCTGTGTTGATTGTGGCTTAATCATTGATTATAGAAAAACTAATACGAAATACTGCCCACATTGTGGCGGCAAGCTGAAAGCCAAAATAAAGCTACTAGGAGACAAGCTTGACGCTGAGGACATAAAAAATTTGTTATGGGTATTGAGCGGCTGTGACCAAATCATAATTATCGGCGAAGAACCAAAACTAGAGCCGCTTAAGACAGCTCTAAAAGCAATTACGAAGTACTGGAATAAGAATATACGAATCGAACATCTAGAATAAATGTCTGGTTAAACACAATGATCGCTGAGATTATAAGAGGGGTCATCCTAGGCTTAAGCCTAGCTGCCCCACCTGGACCTGTAAACGCGATGATTGCTCACAGGAGCCTCACGAGCAGTGTTAGGGGGATCCTCGTTGGACTCGGGGCATTAAGCGCTGACCTCATATTCATGACAATTATGCTAATGATTAAGGCAATCATACCCTCAGTTCTGTTAAAAAGCGTTGGGATTATCGGCTCAGTATTTATGTTTTACCTAGCAGTACAGGTTCTCCGTGCCAAAGGAAACAACGACTATGAACGCCAAGCAAAAAAGAAAGAGCTAAGCTCTACGCACACCAAGGACTACGCCACGGGCCTCGCAATGGGATTAACAAACCCATTTCAAATAACCTGGTGGCTCACAGCTGGTCTATCCCTCATAGCAAGCTTTGGCTACACTATTCTCGTTGGCTTTATAATCGGAATAATTAGCTGGGTTTTCTCTTTCAGCACCATAATCAGCAAAGGCAGGACTAACAAGACATTCATTCTAGGCGTAAAGCTCTTCTCTAGCATAACCCTACTTTTCTTTTCCATTTACATCTTCATTCGATTTGGACTAAGCTAACCACGAGACTCCCAAGAAATAAAAATTAGAAAACTGGTGCGGGGGCGGGGATTTGAACCCCGGATGGCCTACGCCAGCGGATCTTGAGTCCGCCCCCTTCGTCCAGCTCGGGCACCCCCGCCAAAAATAAGTTTTTGTAATTCTCTCTTTATTAGCTTATCCAAAAAGAGCCGGCGGGAAACAGCAATCGAAAAAAAGTATATGTATTGATATTTTATTGAGGTTAAAAACTTAGTCTAAGCTTTTGGTTTTTCCTCCTTCTTCTCCTTCTTCTTCTTCTTCTCTGCCATAAAAGGTCTCTCCTATTATTTCTTTCATGTTTTTCATAGCGCTAAACGCTAGTTAAATATCTGTTGCATATCACTAGCGTTTATTTTTTCTATAATGATAAATTATTCTTCGCCCAGCCCACACGTTTCCATATATTTCTCCATGAAGAATAAAAAGCGTTTTTTTGTACTTGCCTGAATCTATGCTACCAGTTAAGCTTAATAGGCCTGAAAAAGCGTTGATATAATCATAGTATTGCTACAACTAAATAGTGAAAAATTAATTTTTGGTTAAAGTTATTATGATGAATAAGTAAGATTTGGAGAAGTGTTAATCTTGGCTGGATTAGTTGATTGGATAAACGCTATATCCCAACTACTATTCACGGTTGTGTTTCTGCTATTGTTCCTCGGGTTTAACCAGAGATTACAGGTGTTTCTCCAATCAAGAAATATCTCTGCTAAGCTGAAGGTGCTGGAAACATATGCTCTGGAGAGCAAGCAGAAGACAATTGAGTTCCTCAAGAACAATGGCTCCCAGAACCCTGAAAGCGTGTTTAATACCGCATCGGAGTACTTCGTTATCAGCCCCGTGGACATAGAACCAACAGATATAATTAGAAGACTCGAGACGCTACTTAGAACACAGGAGACAAGATTCGAAAAACTAGTTGAAGAAACACTACCAAACACGGATAAGTTCACGAGAAGCCTGGCTCTCACAGCCCTCGAGATAAGCGCCGCGCTAAACCAGGTATACAAGATTGTTAGGCACTACCTACTGCTGGGCAGAAAGACCAATAACTGGATACTGATAATGCAGCTCGACATGCTGATGCCAACTCTACTAAGACAAGCGAAAAGCTATAGACAAGCCCTCGATGTCTTCCTGGAAGGAAAACCAATAGGCGATGGCGCCGGACCACTACTAGCATTCAACATCGTCAAGCTAAGCCAGCCAACAGAAGAGATATCCAAAGACACGGTTTACTACACTACAAGCATAGAGGAGAGAACAGTATACGTTGTCAAAGCGAAGGGGCCTCAAAGCAACGTTGGTCATCCAGGAGAAGCTGTAGAAAAGCTTGTTGAAAAACTCATTAGCAACGGAAAAGAAATAGGATTAATAATAACACTTGATGCAGCTTTGAAGCTTGAAGGAGAAGAAACGGGGAGCATAGCTGAGGGGGTAGGAGCAGCGATTGGCGATCCAGGCCCAGAGAAAATTAGAATAGAGAGAATAGCCGCTAAGTACGGAATACCTCTACACGCTGTTGTCATAAAAATGGGCTTTGAGGAAGCAATTCTGGAAATGAAAAAGCAAGTGGTCGAGGGAGTTGAGAAAGCAATGGAAGTCGTCAGGGAGCTAATAAGAAAGGTTCCCAAAGAAAAAGCCATTATAATAGCCGGTATAGGAAATACTATTGGAATAGCCTGAGGAGAGACGAAATGATAAGCAACCTCGCCCTCGCTATATCACCGGAAACACAGAGCTTAATAACACTAGTAATGATGGCCCTGATATTAACCTTGTTCTACTACGCTATACTGAAAAGCATACCTCCATCAACACAGGAGGTGCTAACAACAAAAGTAATTGTACGATGTATCAATGAGGACCACGAAGAGCAAAGAACCTTCCAGAAAGGTATGTATATAGGGAAGATACTGGATGAAAAATGCCCCAAGTGCTCATCATCACTCTACATACATAGAATCTACGCTGAGAACATGTTCGAGGAAAAAACTACTAGAAAACCCTAGTACATTGCTACAGATTATCTTTTGGGAACCATTTTTAATGACAACGGGCAAGCCTCGCTCTTTAGGGGCGGGGAGGAGGTCAGATTGAAAACTACCATTCCTAAAATTATGATAAAACAAGAGGCTATTGAGCTGGGTATACTTTCCTTCCGCCAACGTATGTTTCGAGCACCCTTGCTTCTGGTAAGTAATCATTAGGCAACGTAAATGGATTGAAATTCGTTATTATGAAATCAGCTTTGTAACCCGGCTCCAGCTTACCAATATCCCTTCTTCTAAGAGCTATTGCTGAACCCTCGGTGTATAGATAAAGAGCCTCTGCTCTGCGAAGCTTCTCCTCTTCCCTGTTATTCTCAGCTGCTTGAACAGTAAGCCATGGATTAGCTGGCTCAACAGGGGCATCCGTGGAGAAAGCCATACGTACACCTCTCGCAAGCATTGTTCGGAAAGGATAAAGATATCTAACCCTCTCCCCGAGCCTTTGCCCAGCCCACCAATCAGAGACCACAAATCTCGGCTGGACAACAGCTATTAACTTTAGCTTCGCTAAGCTCTCAACAATGTCGGGCGGTGCTAGGCTCACATGCTCGATCCTTGCTGCGTATTCACCGGCGTTTATCCTTCTGTAAGCTTTAATTACATGTCTAATAGCCTCATCACCAATAGCATGTACAGCTGGCTGCAAACCTATTTGTATAGCCATAGAAGCTTTGTCAACTATTTTGTTCTCATCCAGGAGCAACACCCCTCTCCATCCGGGCTTATCGCTGTAATCTTCACTGAGATAAGCTGTTCTGGCGCCCAAGCTTCCATCAGCAAACAGCTTCACTCCATTCACTGTGATTTTATCGCTACCGGAAAACATAGTTTTATAATACACCCCCTTTTCCAAAAGATTGTCCTCAATATATAGATAAAGCCTGCTATATGTACTTGAGAATGAGTTAAGTTCTGCAAGAAGGTTCAGCTGAGATTCATTAACGCTCATCCATCCCACGCTTGTTATTCCGAGAGATACCAGGTGATTTAAAGCCTCCCGAAGAACCACTTTTTTATCGAGAAAAGATGAAGCGTAGTTCCAAGCAAGATATCCTGCATCCTCGAATAACAAGCCTATAGGTAACCCGTTTTCGCTTCTAGGAACATAACTATCGGGGAACTTCTGTAGCTCGTCACGCAGCGTTTCTAAAACAACGCTGTTAACAACTACTACGTGGCCACACACTCTTGATAATACTATGGGTATATCGCGAGATGCTCTATCTAAGTCCTTCGCAGTAGGCATTCTTTTCTCAACGAACCTCTCGTGGTCCCAGCCTCTACCAACTACTATACGTGGCTTATCATCTTGAATTTTCTTTTTCAACAAGGAAACAAGCTCCTCGATTGAGCTTACGCTCGACAAGCTCAGTGTTTTTAGTGTGATTCCTAAACTCTCAACATGCAAATGAGCATCAATGAACCCGGGAAGCAAGAATAAGCCTTTCTTATCAATAACCTCAAGACCGTGCTGACGGGCAATTAACTTAGCCACATCACTATTACCCACGTAGAGAACTCTTCCATTTACAACAACGATTCCATCATAAAAGTTTCCGTCTAGATAGCTCTTAACAATATGTGCATTCACAATAGCGTAGCTATCGAAATCTTTCTCCATAAATAAGTCACTCCTTGGGTGGAGATTCCAGCTTGTACAAAGTCAGGTTTCGAAGACCTCTCAAAACCTCCGCTACAAGTTTTTCCAACATCTCGACGTTTCCTCCACGAGAAGCAAATAATCTTTTGACATGCTCCTCAACTAGGGAGTATTTTTTATAGTTCTCATTGAGAATTTTCCATTTAATGTCCTTCAGTTTAAGCGCTATGTCAGGGTCAAAAGGAACAACGTTCTTCATCATTAGAAAAGATATTATTGGATAACCAATGTAACTTCTGTACATCGTCCCGTTATCATTGCTGTAAGCCAAGCCTTTTTCCAAATCAACGTAGACCTCATACGTTCTGTTGCCCTCACTGCTTACTACTCTGCATCTCTTGTCATCAATTACATTTACCCGCCCATCCGCTATCGCTCCCAATGCCTCGAGAACCTTAATACGTGGGGGTAGCGAAAGCTTAACTAAGCTCATATGCACACCTTTACAAATTCAATATCACGCAATCCACTATATTAAGATACTAGTTGGGCTGATTGTTATTACAGTGACTTTTTCTCCAGCCACTGCATTTGCAGAGACACATTTGTAAAAAACCACTGATAGCCTTGCTCGTATAGGGAATGATTATGAAGGTTGTGCTAGCGTATAGTGGTGGTCTTGATACAACTGTTAGCATCGCTTTACTGAAGGAAAAGTTTAATGCAGAGGTAATAACGTTCACAGCAGATGTTGGCCAGAAAGACGATTTTGTGGAAATAGAGAATAAAGCCTACAAAGCGGGAGCCACGAAGCATGTATTCATGGACCTAAAACAAGAGTTCGCGGATAATTACATTAAGCCATGCATCAAAATGAACTGCTTGTACGAAGATAAGTATCCGCTTGGAACAGCGCTTGCAAGACCATTAATAGCAAAATACGCTGTTTTAGTAGCTAAGAAGGAAGGCGCTGACGCCATTGCGCATGGCTCAACGAGCAAAGGAAACGACCAAGTAAGATTCGATTTAACCATCATGGCTGAAGCCCCTGATAAGGAGATTCTTACCCCGGTGAGGAAGTTTAAGTTAACAAGAGAATGGGAAATTAAGTATGCCTTGGAGAAGGGTTTACCCGTCAGCATTGAGCATAAGAAGTATAGCATAGATGATAACCTATGGTCAAGGAGCATAGAGGGCGGACCCCTTGACGATGAATCAAACTTTCCAGAAGAAGATGCCTTTGAGTGGACCGTATCGCCGGAAAAAGCGCCTGATTCTCCCGAGATACACAAAATATCCTTTAAGAATGGAGAGCCAGTAGCGTTGGATGATGAAAAAATGAATCTAGTAGACCTGGTAAAAATGCTTAATGTTATAGGAGGGAGGAATGGTTTTGGAAGAATCGATATGATTGAGAGCAGAGTTGTCGGTATAAAGTCAAGAGAAGTATATGAAGCTCCTGCTGCCTTGATTCTCATCGAATCGCACAAGGATCTTGAGAGAATGGTCCTTACTCCCAAGGAGTATAGGTTTAAGAGGTTAATGGATAACGAGTGGAGCGACCTTGTTTACAGTGGATTATGGTATGAGCCGCTGAGAAGCGAATTGCAAGCATTAGGGGAGGAGCTAAACAAGTATGTTGAGGGCGATGTCTGGGTGAAGCTCTATAAGGGCTCATTAATGATTATTGGTAGAAAGAGCAGGTACAGTCTTTATAGAAAAGATATTGCTGATTACAACAAGGGATGGTACCCCACTGAGGACGAAGCTAGAGGATTCATAAAGCTATGGGGTAACCACTCAATAAATGCAAAACTAATAAGAGAAAAGTTCTGAAGGAGCTTAGAATTGGTTAAATACAGAGAAGCTGCTCTTGGAGAAGCGAACATATCGTTGACAAGCTATACAAGTAGCATGAACTATGATAATGAAATTGCGGACTACGTGATTCTAGTTACACTTGCCCATGTGTATCATCTCTACATGCGTGGCTACATTCCCAAAACAGAAGCAAACAAGCTGATTAAAAGTCTTCAGGAGCTCTACACGGATGAATCAGTAAAAAGTAAACTTCTAGCAGAAAAACAGTTCGAAGATATATTTGAGGCGTTGGAAAACTTCTTAGAGAAACAAGTAGGTTCATCTATATATTATATGCCTCTGGGCAGAAGTAGAAACGACCATGTAGTAGCCGCTGTAAAGCTAAAAATATTCTTTGAAACCGCAACGCTAGTTGAGATTTTATACAAAGAACTAAAAAAATTGATTGACATAGCCTCTAACAGCCTAGATACACCATTCATAATTCATACTCACACCATGCCTGCCCAAGCTACTAGCTATGCTCATTACTTAGCAAGCATCATTGAAGAGCTCATAGACGTGTTTGAGCTCATGATTAATGATACCAAAATATACATGAAGAGCCCGCTTGGAAGCGGAGCGGGAGTCGGAACCAGCGCTGAGATTGATAGGGATGAGCTTGCTTTCCTTCTAGGGTTTCTTGGCATAAGCGAGAATACTCTCTACTCCACTAGTTCAAGGATATTTCTTGATGCGTTGATGAAGTCTCTCTACATGATATCCATCGTCTTATCACGAGTAGCTAATGATTATATACTCTTCACTCATAATTCGATAGGCATAATTAGCCCACCACTAGACCACGTCCAGACGAGCTCTATAATGCCTCAAAAAAGGAACCCTGCGACGTTGGAGATAGCCAGAGCAAGATTGAAGAAAATAGTGTCTAACTCTTTTTATCTAGGCATAGTTGAAAGTGGTTTACCTACCGGTTATAGCTTAGATTTACAGGAGCTAACCCCCGTTGTTTGGGAAAGCATACGTGTTTGCAAAGAGGCCATCAACGTAGTTTTCGATTTTATTAACAAAGCGAAAGTAAATGAAGAAAAAGTAGTAGAACTGATTGAGAAGGGAGGAGTCTTGGCTACCGAGATTGCCGAGGCACTTAGCATAACAAAAGGAATACCTTATAGGTTAGCTCACCAAAAAGTTGCATCAAGTCTTAGAGAAACTAACTGGGACTTAGCAAGAGCAGTAGAGCTTATAGACAAGGAGGAAAACGTTGAGCTTACTAAGCTGGTTGACTGGAAAAAAGCGTTGACAGCAAAAAAAGTTAAAGGTAGCCCAAACCCAGAATTCGTTAAGAAAAACCTGCTGAGTCTTAACGAAAGGCTAGACAAGCTCTTCTTCGATTTTATGCAAATAAAAGAAAAGTTTTCAATAAGCATTACAAACCTGCTCAATGTAAAAGTATATGAGTAAGGCGATCTTATGAGTATCAATTATGATGTCATAATCGTAGCGGATGTAATTAGACTAGAAGAAAAAAGGTTATTGGAAGAAGCGCAGAACGCTGGATTGAGGGTGCTGCTTTTAAACTTATCTAGTAAAGGGTTTAGAATAGGTGAAGAAAGACTAGCTCCTTATGCACTAATCAGGTCTATCAGCATGTATAGGTCCCTTTACTCAGCGAGCTTCCTGGAAGCTAGTGGGTACAGAGCTATAAACAGCTCATTATCAATACTGCTAGCCGGGGACAAAGCGCTGAGCCTGCCTCTCTTCTTTAAGTCCGGGATTCCTATTCCTCCCACGTACCTTGCCTTATCTCCGGAGACAGCTATTGACTATATGACTTCAAGACGGAAGCCTCTAATCGATAAACCCCCGATAGGTAGCTGGGGTAGGCTTGTAAGCATTATTGATAGCGATATAACAGCGAAGATAGTTGTTGAGCATAGAGAGGAGATACCCTCACCTCAGATGAAGGCTCACTTGATACAGGACTACGTGCAAATAAATGGTGAGGACATAAGGTGTTTCGTGGTTAGAGGAGACGTTGTAGCCTGCATGAAAAGAAAAGCTCCCCCTGGCGAGTGGAGAACAAACGTTGCAATAGGAGCACAGACAGAGCCTTTCACCCCTACAGACACAGTTACAGAGATTAGTGTAAAAGCAGTCGAAACAATAAAAGCTGATTACGGAAGCGTTGATATAGGTGTGGATAAAATAACGGGGGAACACTACCTCTTTGAGGTTAATGGCGTACCGGAGTTCAAAGGTCTGGAAAAAACAACCAAAGCAAACATAGCGAAAGCCATAATAGACGTGGTAAAACGATAGCTAGTCTTGCTCTTCGAAAACAAGTATGTCTTTGGGGTCAATGCGCACTTTAACCTCGTCTCCTTTGCTTAGCCGCTCTGATGCTTCCGCGTATGCCTGGAGAACAATACTACCTATACTAATTGACAGTAAGTAGTGTGAGCCAAGAAAACTTATACTTGTAACTTCTCCTTCAATGATATTCTCAGCATAGTCAATGTTTTCTCTAACTATCTTTATGCTCTCAGGCCTTATGACAACATAAACTGGTTTCCCTACAAGCTTATCATCAATCTTTCTATCCAAGCGTAGCTGCAAACCATCTAGTTCAACAAACATAGGGTCAGTTTCTTTTATCATCCCCTTAAGAACGTTTGATTTACCCATGAAAGTCGCGACAAAAAACGATTTAGGATTGAAGTAAAGCTCCTTCGGGTCCCCAACTTGTATAACTCTACCTTTGTTCATGATAGCTATTCTATCGCAAATACTCATAGCTTCTTCCTGATCGTGCGTGACGTATATCGCTGTAATGCCGGTTGTTTTAATGATGTTTCTGAGCTCTCCTCTCATCTCTACTCTTAGCTTTGCATCTAGGTTGCTCAGCGGCTCATCTAGTAGAAGAACCTCGGGCTCCACAACCAGTGCTCTAGCCAGGGCTACCCTCTGTTGTTGACCACCGCTTAGCTGTGTTGGGTACCTGTTCTCAAGGCCCTCTAGCTTAGTTAGCTCGAGAACTTGCTTTACTCTTCGTCTAACCTCATTTTCCGTGAGTTTTCTGAGCCTTAATCCATAAGCTATGTTTTCATAAACAGTCATATGAGGCCAGAGCGCGTAGTTCTGGAAAACCATGGCCGTGTTCCTCTCGTAAGGCTTGGAGAAGGTCACATCTTTTTCTCCAAAGAATATCCTTCCTTCATCAGGGAACTCTAAACCAGCGATTAACCTGAGAGTAGTTGTTTTCCCGCACCCACTTGGACCTATTATCCCGAACAGCTCGCCTTTTTTGATATAGAGGTCTACGGAATCTACCGCGATAGTTTTACCAAACTTTTTTGTAACTTTCTCTAATCTAACATCCACAACCAATTCAAACACCTATGAAAGCATAGCTTTGCTTAAAAACAAGAGTGATTAGAACGATTACGATAATCTGGACCAGTATGAGAAAAACCCCTAGAGCCGCAGCTAAGTGCACGCTTTCAACTCTACCAGAAGTAATTAAGTCAAGCATAGCCATGCTTATAGGAGCCTTATGTGTAGGGCTGGTGATATCGCCGCCAAGCCCACCCAGGGTTATGCTAACGCTGGTTTCAGCCACGCAATAAACAAAAGAAATCATTGCTCCACTAACTATATTGAGAATTATTAAGGGAATAACTATTTTAGTTAAGGTCCTCAGCCGAGATGCCCCAAGATTGAGGCTCGCCTCCTCCAAACTAACATGAGTTTGCTGAAGACCCGCAAATATACTCCTGGCAGCAAAAGGCAATCTTCTAATCGAGTAGGCTATTATTATTGGTAGTGCTGGATTAACGATGGGATCCAACATTGTTCCTAAAAAAGCATCATGGAAGAAATAGAAGTAACCATAAGCAATGACCAGCCCAGGTATAGCTAAGGGAGCGGTAGATAAGTAATCTAGAACAGAGATTCCTCTCAGCTTGTATCTCGATACGACATAGCTTGTGCTGATAGCCAGTACCACTATAATGGCCACTGCCGCCAGTGAGTACAGAACGCTGTTTAGAATCGCTTTGAAAACGCCCCTTATCTGGAATAACCCCATTAAGTGTTTCAGCGTGAATCCCTGGGGCAGGGGAGTCTCAGCCCACCTCTCTGATAGAGCTAGCATGAACACGCCTATCTGCGGGGATACTGTGAATAGTACTAGCGGGAACACAAAGAGGTAAATTGCTACGAGTCCCTTTAATCCAAGCTTTCTGATACGTGGTTTCCATCTCCCACCCTTACTCAACATAGCGTACTGCCTTAGATTAACGTAGTTTCTTATCGCTATGAACATGGCTAAAGCGATAACAAGCATAACCAGTGATAATCCCGCAGCCTCCGGGTTACCAAGACCAACTCTTACTCCCTGGAAGTAACTGTAAACTTGGTAGGCAAGAACATCTCTGACGCCAAAGATAATCGGTGCTGCAACATCCTCGATGCTGAATATAAATACGAGCGTAGCACCGGCCATTACGCCAGGCAGGGATAAAGGAAGAGTGATTGTTCTGAAAAGCCTGAAGCCTTTTGCACCGAGGTTCTCTGCCTGCTCCTCTAGGGAGGGGTCAATGTTATTCATGGAAGAGTAAACGTTGAGGTACACTATGGGATAAAAGGTTATAATTTGTGTCAATACCACTCCAGAGTAGCCCGCGAACATAAGCTTAACATCATGGCCTATAACAGTTGATAGAAGCCAGCTGATGGTGTTGTAACCAAATGTTGGTCCAAAAAGCTTTTTTATCACATACGCATTTACAAAGGGGGTCATTAATAGCGGTATTATTGCCAAGATTCGCAAGACGCTTTTCAATGGAAAATCGTATCTCGCTAAAACAAAAGCAACCAATACTCCAAGGATTGTCGAGAAGAGTGTTACTATACTAGCTATTATCAGGCTATTCAGTATTGTTCCAAAACTGTATCCATAAAACCTTATATTCAAAGACTCGCCTACCTTTGTAATTGTGACGAGGTTTCCTATAGGGCTTAAACGAATGTTGTGTGGCTGAACAAGGCTAGATAAGCCATACTCCTTTGCCGCGACCAGTATCATGGATATAGGTAGAATCAAAAAGACAGTGAAATAAACAAACGCGGCTGAGGCTTGTGAAATAAAGAACAAATCATAAAGCTTCCTAGCTTTACCAAAAAAGGATGAACTCAATTATTGAGTTCACCCTAAAGCCTGTATTACTGCCCTGTATCTTTCCTCAGCTCCTGCTCTCCACTCCTTCATTAAGCCATCAAGAATTGTGGTCTTACCGCTCAGATACAACGTGTTAAGCCTTATAGCGACGTCCTGGCTCCATACCACCTTCTGTCCTGTCTCAGGGTCTGTGAACTCGATTGGTCTTGTCATGATGCCTACCAATTCATTGAATTTTTCCTGGGTTATCTTTCCGCCATAGTAAGCGCTGAGAAGCTTTGTCCATGCAGATAGAAGTAATTGCTGTGTATCAATGATTGTCGCTTTGAAGTAGTATTGCATCATTACCTCGTAACTTAAGGCTAGTTCATCGCTGAACTCTATGCCTCTAGCATAAAACAGCTCCTCAAAGCTCTTTTTCAGGTCCTCCCTAGCCTTTCCTTCAGGGGTATCGAATACTTTTGGGTTAACAGGTATCCTGTTAATATTGGGGTCGAGCCATACTTTCTGCCCATCAGTTAAAACCCACTCAATGAAAGCTTGAGCTTGAACAGGGTTCTTTGAAGTTGATAGTAGAGCTATAGGGTCCCCGTTCACGATTGTCTCGTTTTCAGGAAGAACATATACGCACGCTGGGTTCAGGTAATGAGCCGTGTAGCCATAGAAGTCAATGGTTATACCAGCTATTCTCTCACCCTTAATAACAGCGTCTCTAACATCACTGCTGCCTGAGTAAATGAACGAGTTAGCGCCCATGAGGGTGAGGATCCTCCACCCCTCATCCCAGCCATAAGCCTGCAGTATAATCTCGTACATCCTTGTATTGCTCGTGCTAGCGAGTGGGTCAGCTATTCCTATGGGGGGCTCCTGTGCTTTAAGAAGTATCTTTCCTACCTCTGGGCTAGCCAGGTCTCTCCATGACTTTAATGGAGGTAAACCGTATTGTTGAGCCAGAGCGGTGTTAACAGTAAACCCGAAGCTGCTTAAAGCGGCTGCCACCCAGTACATGTTTCCATCAGGACCCGTTCTTTTCAGTGGAGCCCCTGCAACCGTATCCGGTATATCCATTATAGCTTGGAGGAGAGTTGGTGATGATAATGGCGCTAGAAGCTTTTCTTGATAAAGAGTGTCAAAAAGCGTTGGTCCACCTCCCCATCCAACGTCAACGCTCTGGGCTTTGGCTGTTTGCACCCACAAACCGGGTGGAACGCTTATGAACTGAACATCCACAATGTTGTACTTCTTGGCGATATCTGAGCTTAAGAACATTTTTTTAGCCACCTGCAGTATATCGCCCGGGTGCCGCGTCAATACCTTAAGAACAACTGGTGGATAACTCGTAGTTACGGTTTGAGGAGGCGTCGTAACCAATGTTTCAGTGCTTGTTGTTCCAGTTATAGGCGATGACTGCGTAGTATATGTGGACTGAGTAGTCATTGTTTGTGGAGGATAGGATTTCGTTATGGCGAAGTAAGCCGCAACTCCAACTAGAACAGCTAGGATAACAAGCGCTATCATCATAACACTAGTTCTACCAACACTAAGAGTCATTGAGAACCGCCATATATACATTAAAGAACAACCATATATAAAAAAACCGTTTATCGAAGACTACAAGTAGCAAGTATTTTAATAAATGATAAAATAATAACAAAAAGGTATCTCTACGAATACCGTATCTGTGCCCCGCCGTCCACTCCCGTTTTCATCGCCCCGTTTATATCGGGTCTCAACAGGCTCTCTCAGACGGCGGGGCACTAATAACTTTGTTTTCCACAGTTTTTAACATGACTATCGCGAAGGCCTGTTTGAGATATTAAAGAGCTGACTTCCTCCCTTGCCCCTTAGGAGCGGGTTTCCCCTTGGTCGGCTCAACGGTTCTTCAGTTTTTAATGCTTAAAAATATTAGCACCCTGTATTCTTTTTGGAACTTTCAAATACTTTCTACCAGTTCTGATAGGTCTTCTCGAACGACCGTGTATTGATATTATTGCTCAACTAACGATGTAATTGCAGGTGCTCCCTGTAGCCCTTATATTCCCAGACATGACACAAGAATGCCATCACAACTTCATCGGACACCAAGTAATCATACCTCTATGGTCTCGCCCGGCCTTAGTATTCTTACTTCTGTTCCTGCCGCTATCTCTCTCGTCAATTTCTCGAAGTCTTCCGGCTTTCCGTAAAGAACGGGGAAGGACCCATAATGCATTGGTATAGCTATTCTTGGCTTAACGAGCCTAACCGCATATGCTGCTTGGAGAGGATCCATTGTATAGTGACCACCTATTGGTACCAGGAATATGTCTGGTTTGTATATCTCAGCATATATAGACATGTCTGCTGTTATTCCAGTGTCCCCCGCGTGGTACACGGTTTTATCTGGTGTTATTATTATTGCTCCAGTCGCTACTCCATACTCGCTACTGTGAGTAGCCGGTGTAAAAACGACCTTTACGTCGCTTATATGCGTATGAATAGGGCCTCCTATGTTCCCAGCAATAATTTGCGAGCTGCTTATTCCTTGCTTTTCCAAGGCTAGGCCTACTTCATATATACACACTATTTTTGCGTTTTTATTTTTCTTGAGCAAAGACACGCTCTCGCCTATGTGGTCTCCATGAGCGTGGGTCACTATAATTACGTCATACTTATCAAGCCTGTAGCCACTAGGAAAAAGAGGATTGCTAAGCCAGGGGTCAATCAATATATCTGTGCTCATAGTTTTTATGTGGAAAAAGCTGTGGCCAAGCCATGTAATTTTTACCATAAAGCCGAACACCTATCCTGCCTTTGTGTTACTGAGGGCCCCCCACAGTGTATGGCGGGGGTTTATATGCCAGCTGAGCTCGCCCGCGCCGACACAGTGAAAAATATATAACAGAATAATATAAGCTTTCCATGGAACTCCCATATAAAAGAGCTAGACCTTCACTCGTGAAGCTTCAATCCATACCAAATTATATATTATTTAATACACAAAATGGTTGTTGGGAACACCCTTGAGAATTGTTCTTCTAAGCGATATTCATGGAAACTATGATGCATTGTCAACGGTTCTTAATTTAATAAAAGACTACGATTACCTAGTAGTCGTGGGAGACCTAGTTGACTATGGTCCCGAGCCAGAAAAAGTAGTTGACACCATAAAATCACTGAATGCCATTGTAGTTAGGGGAAACCACGACCACGCGGTGGCTTTCAATGTTGATTGTGGATGCGGAGAAAAAACTCACGATATTAGCATTTTTACGAGAGAAAGAATTACTATTCCAAGACTTGATGAGAATCAAGTTAAATACCTTGGCTCACTGCCGTTGGAAGAAACGATTAGTCTTAATGGATATTCATTGAAAATTGTTCATGGCTCACCGAGTAATCCTCTCTATGGATACGTGTATCCATGGAACATAAGAAGCAGTTTGTGCTCAACTAACCTGAGACTCGCGGCATCTATGGATGAAAAAGAATGTGAATTGACGTGGAGCGTTCTTTTTCTAGGTCACACGCACTACCAGTTCTCCTTACGTATGGGGAAGACACTAATAGTTAATCCGGGAAGCGTTGGTCAGCCCAGGGATGGTGACCAGCGAGCATCATTCACAATAGTTGAACTAAATGGCGATGAACAGAAAATTATCCACTATAAGGCTAAGTACGACGTGGATAGCACGTTGAGGAAGCTTTCTGAGCTCATCCAAGACAAATACTACTACGACAAACTAGCGAGAATACTTATTAATGGAAAAATAACTTAATAATAACGCAGAGATAATGCAGGGGTAAAGGCAAAGATGTCAAGCAAAAAGAAGAAGCCATCCGGACCAATGAGCGCGGCCGGTCTTGTCAGCTACTATGAGGACCTTGAATCAGTAGTCAAGATAACCCCAACGCAGGTATTCATTATCACAGTTGCATTCGCATCCCTGATTATCGCACTAAGAGTCATCCTTGGCTAAGCATACCTACTCCGCGTTTCATTGAGCCTGATATATTATATACTATTATATACTGAAGTCTTGTTTTCCGCGGAAAAAGAAGATATCCTATCTGACCTCCTCCCCGCCCTGAAGGGCGAGGCTTTCAGTTGTAATATGTTGATGTTGAAATCAAAGCATGGTTCTTACATCGCGTGGTAATTGCATCTCGGTCTCGGATGAAGCTTTTCTTGCCCTGATTTTCTCCACTGCGTCGAGGAAATCTTTCATCGTGACTACATCTCTTCCATTCCTGATAGCATTGTACCCGGCCTCTACGCATGCAGCTTTTATATCTGCTCCGCTGAACCCCTCCGTAATCTTGGCTAGCTGGCTTAGCGATACGTCTTTAGCTAGATTCATCTTCCTAGTGTGTATCATAAATATTTCGTATCTGCCCTTCTCGTCTGGGAGAGGCACGTATATTATTCTATCAAATCTGCCCGGCCTAAGAATAGCTGGGTCAAGTATATCAATTCTGTTGGTAGCAGCTATAATTTTTACATTTCCAAGAGGGTCGAAGCCGTCCATCTCGGCGAGCAGTTGCATAAGTGTTCTTTGAACTTCTCTCTCACCACTCGTCCCGACGTCGATTCTTTTTGCTGCTATAGCATCTATCTCATCAATGAAGATTATGCTTGGCGCTTTTCTCCTAGCGAGCTCGAAGACCTCTCTGACTATCCTTGCGCCCTCACCGATGAATTTTTGCACGAACTCGCTTGCAACAACCCTTATAAATGTGGAGTTGGTTTCTCCTGCAACTGCTTTTGCCAATAATGTTTTACCTGTTCCGGGAGGACCATACAGTAATACTCCCTTTGGTGGCTCTATTCCTATTTTCTGGAACAACTCTGGCTTTAATAGTGGCAACTCGATTGTCTCTCTTATTTCTCTTATCTGCTCCTCTAACCCACCAATATCACTATACTTTACTTGTGGCTTCTCTATGACTTCCATGGCCTTAACGTATGGGTCCTCCCTATCTGGCAATACCTCGATTATTGTGGAGCCTCTCTGGTTAATAGCAACGCTAGCACCAGGCTTGAGCTTCGATCTATCTATATTATCATTAACTGTCACTACTAGGTTTGGCCCAGTGCTACTCCTAACAATAACTCTTCCATCAGGTAGAACATCTAGTACCGTTGCCTCAATGAGTGGAGGAGCCATCATTTTTTCTAGCTCTTGCTTGTAGTAAGCTGCTTCTTGCTTTAGTCTTATGACTTGTTGTTCTAGCTCCCTGACCTTTTTCTCAAGGTATTTTACGTACTCGACTAGAGTGTCCTGGTCAAGCTTTGTGTAGTCATCTTCTATTGTTGACATTTGTTTAAGCACCTTTCCTATAGTTTACTTATATGTTAAATGAGGTTTTAATCCATAGCGTATTGACGAGAACATCTCGTGAAATACGAGTACAAAGAAGTCTTTTTCCCCAATAGCGTTCATAGACATTCTAATCACCGCGGAGTAACCATCAATGCTATAAATAAACTATCACATACACAAGATATATATACAGAAGGGCATTGTTCGTAGGTCGAGAAATAACAAAAGCTATAGTCAGATTCTCTTAACTTAACATCAAACGTTTTTCTTCGAATAGACAAGAACATTGCTCGGTGATACTGCAAATTGGAATAGTTAATAAGGGCTGAACACCTAAATCCTTTTGCGTTACCAATAAAATCTTCGGAACAGTTAATACTAATGGTACTGGAGAGGTATGAACCCTTGTCAACGACTTATTACTGCGAGATGTGTGGTTCCCCCATAAGGGGCAAGCCCATTGAGATAATAATTGAGGGAGCCAAACTTCTTGTTTGTGAAAGCTGTTTCAGAAGGGTTTCTGAGAGACAGAAAGCCAGCTCATCCAAGGCTACCATGAAAATTGAAGCGCTAGTAAAAAAAGAGAAAGCCGGTCAAACTGAGAAGAAGTTGACCCGCAAAACAACTTCTACACAGAAAATCGATTACGAGGTTATAGATAACTATGCCGAGGTTATTAAGAGAGCTAGAGAAAAACTTGGTTGGACGACACAGGCGCTAGCTAACAGGGTCATGGAAAGCGAGAACGTAATCAAGAGAATAGAGCAGGGCAAGCTAAGACCAACTATAGAGTTGGCTAGAAAGCTCGAAAAAGTTCTTGGAGCAAAGCTACTTCAACCCGTTACTCCAGATGAAGAAGGAATAATTATAGAGGGTGGCAGGGCGGAGCTCACGCTAGGTGATTTAGCGAAAATCAAAGAGAAAAAGAGGGATTAAAAAGAGTTTGCGTAAGGCAGTATTAGTATATACTAGAAAATCTCTTAATTACATAGTCGATGAGCTAAAAACACTCTGTAAAGCCGCTGGAATTAATATCGAGTGTACCGTTGTAATCAAAGAACCAAAAAGACTTAGCGAGGAAAAGATTAAAGAAATTAAAAAATGCATTGAAGAGAAATATCTAGACACTGTCGTGATCGAGCCTGAGTTGCCTCCATCAACAATACTGAGGATAGAGAAGGGAACAGGAAAGGAAGTTATAGATAGAACCCACGTAATACTGATGGTGTTTGAAAAAAACGCTGGCTCAGCTGAAGCTAAGCTTCAAATACAGATGGCTAGGCTAAGACACGTTTTACCTCTTTTGAGGGAAAGAGTCAACTTAGCTAAGAGAGGAGAAATGCCTGGCTTCATGGCTGGAGGTCTGATAGCTACCGAGAAGTACTACAGGCATGCTCAAAGAATGATTAAATCTCTACAGAAAAGGCTCACCGAGATATCGAATAGGAGAGCGCTCCTCAGGAACCAGAGAAAAAACCTGAATATACCTGTAATATCAGTAGTCGGATTCGCCAATGCTGGAAAAACAACTTTCTTCAACACAGCGACAGGATTGTCCAAGGAAACGGGGCTTGTACCTTTCACCACTCTCAATCCAAAAGCATACAGAGTCAAGCTAGGAACTGAACGAGAGTTAATTCTGATAGACACTGTAGGGTTCGTCTTCAATGCTCCACCGGAGATAATAGAAGCGTTCAAGAGCACTCTTGAAGAGATATCGGACTCTGACGGAATAATAATGATTGTAGATGCCTCGGAACAGATAGATTATATCCACTTAAAACTCAAAGAGGCCGAAAAAATACTAAATAGGCTAAACTCCTCCCACAAGCCGACTTTAATTTTTTTCAACAAAATGGACTTGGTAACTAACGAGAATCACCTTAGCAGTTTGAGAGAACTCTGCAATAACAAAGACAAATTCATGATAAGCATATCTGAATGCGAGTTTGGCTCAGCATTCTCCATAGAAGATGTTGAGAAAGCTCTGAATAAAATCATCAATAAGTTGACGTTTCCTGAGTAAGAGGAAGGCATATTCTGAATTAGAGTTGCTCGACTCTAAGCAATCATTCTTTTTAGGATATTGCATCATTCTTAATATATTGGTAGAGAATACTTGAATCTGCGTCCACCAGTATATGTGCTCAGGCTTGGACATAGAAAAGAAAGAGATAAAAGAGTTACCACGCATGTTGCCCTGGTCGCTAGAGCTTTTGGTGCAAAAGGGTTTTTCCTGACTGGCGACTGCGACGAGGTCGTTATCGAAAGCATACGGAGGATCGAGTCTAGATGGGGTCGTGGATTCGATGTTGTCTCCTGTCTCTCGAACTGGGGCCAGCTACTGGAGTACTGGAAAAAGAAATGGGTTACAGCTCATCTAACTATGTACGGCATACCAGCACTAGAAGTAATAGATAAGCTTAGACGAATAGATAAGCCTGTTCTCGTCATAGTTGGAGCTGAGAAGGTGCCGAGAGAGATTTATGAACTATCTGATTTTAATATCTCGATTACCAATCAGCCTCACAGTGAGGTAGGTGCTCTAGCTGTTTTTTTAGACAGGTTATATAATGGATTAAAACAAAATATAGTATATAGAGACGCTAAGCAAGCCGTCGTCCCATCCCCTAAAGGTAAGAAAATTGTCAGCTTGGAGTGATTTTCTTTGAGCAAGAACAAGAAGTTGCTGGAGGAGTTCGTTGAAATTTTGCTTGGAGATGACGCGGTAAAGATACTTAGAGTTCTGCTTAAAGAAAAGAAGGATTTAACTGAGGACGAAATATCAGAGAGAACAGGGCTTGCAAGAAATATCACGAGGAAAAACCTGTATTTGCTACAGGAATACAGGCTGGTTTCCTATAAGAGAATAAAAAACAGGGAGACAGGCTGGTACTACTACTACTGGAGAATAAACGATGATGAGCTTCCGCTCGTACTGCTGGAGCTAAAGAAGGACATTATTAATAAGCTTAAGCTAAAAGCCGAGAAACTGAGGTCAGAGTCTAGCGGTTATGTTTGTCCTGTTTGCAAAAGAAGGTATTCCTTTACGGAAGCGTTTAATAACGAGTTCAAGTGCACGTACTGTGAAGCCGAACTAGTCTACGCTGAGGCAAACAATTATGTGGATAAATTAAGTGATATCATAGCTAAGCTTGAAGAGGAGTTACTGAATGAGCAGAGAAAAATACAGGGTAGTTGACTTATTCTGTGGTGCAGGAGGTTTCTCAAGGGGGTTCCACGACTCTGGTGTTTTTGTAACTGTTTTAGGAATAGATAATCAGCCATCAGTAGCGAAGACTTTCAAGTATAACTTTCCCGAGTCCATAGTGATCGCTGAGGACATAAAGAGTATTGATAGTTCTATTATTAAGAGAGTTGCGGGGAAGCCAGATGTTATTATTGGTAGCCCGCCATGCGAGCCTTTTACGGGAAGCAATCCGAGAAGAATGAGAGACCCTCTAGACAGATTGTACGTAGACCCTATCGGCAGGCTAACATTGGAGTTCATTAGAATCGTTGGAGATATTGAGCCCGAGGTATGGGTAATGGAGAATGTACCCGCGATAATGGAGGATGGGCTGAAAGACGCATTGGAAAAAGAGTTCGCGAGGGCTGGCTATAGGGAGATTTACTTTAATGTCTTAAAGGCTGAGGATTACTGCACACCTAGCAAGAGAACAAGAGTCTTTATTTCAAACATAAAGCTAGACCCGCCAAGGTGTGATAAGAAAATAACCGTGCTTGAAGCGTTCAGGGGCCTTCCTCCCCCAGGTGATTACCCACCAAACCACGAGCCACCCTCTATGAGCCAGAGAAAAGAGAAAAGAATAAGGAGAAGCAGGTGGGGGGAAGCACTGATTTACTATGAAGGATATGGTGGCCGCAGACTACCTAATCTAATAAGACTCGACCCAAGGAAAATCGCGCCAACCGTTCTAGGGAGTAGCAGATTCATCCATCCCTTCGAGGATAGATTCCTAACTGTAAGAGAGCAGGCAAGGCTTATGGGGTATCCAGATACCCATGTCTTCCTTGGAGGAAGAGACGAGCAGTACAATATGGTAGGGGAAAGCGTGCCTCCTCCTCTCGCCAAGGCTATAGCTTTAAAGGTTCATGAACACCTGTTATTAATGGAGTGATGCTTGCATGGACAAACTCATTGTTGTTCTTCACGACGCTAGTAGCCAGGCAAGAATAAATAATTTTATAAAGGTAATTTTAGCCTTTACAGATAAGGTAAGCTTGGTTGTTATTTCAAAACCCAGCGGCGCTGGAGCAATGTACGGTGTCCCCGAGGCCAGCAAGTTGCTGTACAAAGAATCAATGCCACTAATAGTAGTGCCGGACCTCAAGGATTTACGCGAAGTTTTCCCAAACAAGAAGCTAGTGTTAGTTGCTCTTGATGAGGAAAAAAGCAGGAGAATAAGAACGCTGAGTGAGCTGGGGGATCCATTGGATAAATTGCTGGTTTTCCCTGGAAGCGACGGAGGGTTCTCCAAAAAAGAGCTATTAGAGGCTGATGACATTGTTTATCCATTAGGCTTAAAGAGAGAGGTCCCGGCTGAGGCTCTCTTAGCAGTTTTGCTATCAAGCTTATCATAAGTACAATTGAACTTTTTCCTTATTGGTTGATAGAAGTGAAAAGAAGAAAAAAGAAAATTGTTTTGTTTTAAAAACCCGTGTTTACTCCTCCTTGAAGACCTTCACTAAGATTGGGTATAGAATGAACGTCACTATTACTCCTATGTACCAGCTCAGGTTCGTTGGGAAGTAGAATGGCGGTATCTTCGACTTTACTAGTGGCTGGCCAATAGCAATTGTGAAGACGTAGCTGATGATTATCGCTATTATGAATGATACTATTGCTGATAGGTTATAGCCGCCGTGGTACCAGTATCCCTCCGAGCCTGCCGTGTAGAGCTTCTGCAAGTCATAGCTCCTCTTCCTGACAATGTAGTAGTCAGCTAGCATTATACCGGCAATGGGCCCTAGGATTAGACCGTAGTTGGAGGAGAAGTCCATAACGTAGTTAACGATGTCTGGTCCCTTCTCAACAGCCCACCATGGAGCGATGAGGAATCCTATTACACCTGCTATTGCTGCTGCCAGGTTCTGTCTGACCTTAAACGTGGACATAATGATGTCCATTAGCGGCGGTATGTTAGCTGTGACGTCAGTGCTGAACGGCGCGAGGAAGGCGAACAGCTGTCCCAAGATAATGGAGACTGCTCCAGGCGCTTTGTAGAGGATGATTTCCTGTGGTGTTACGTATCCAGCGTATAGTACCAGGTAGTATCCTAGTAGAGAGCCTGCTATCTGACCAACAACTACTCCTATCATTGGACCAACAACAAGCCCTGTAATACCTCTCTTATCAGCATAGAGACCTCTGGCCAGGTCGCTGACATTCAAACAGACAGTGGCCCACCAGTTTGTCTGAATAGCTAGGTACACGGCGAACGGCGTGGAGAAGATGCCTACTCCAGCGGGTATTTGTGTTGCTGGGGATGCTATTCCCCTTATATAGAAGAGCAGCCATACGAAGTAGAAGAACATTATTGGTCCTCCGTAGTTAACGACCTTAGCTATAGCTGATAGCCCTCTCTGCATGACCAGCGTTGCAGCAATCACGTACGGAATAACGATGAAGACGACGTACTTAAATGACGCTGAAGCTATCGCTGCAGGGTCTCTTCCATGATAGCCGAATATGAATAAGAGAACCATAAGGATAGCGAGGCTGCCGTTGTAAGCCTCGATCCCATACCATCCAGCGCCGACTATTCCTCTCAGGATAATGGCTATGTGCGCACCCTTGAAGCCCCAGCTAGGCCTCAGCTGAACTGGGTATGGAATACCGTACTTTACTCCGGGTATACCGTTGAATATTAACACTATCATGGCTGCCAGGTTTCCAGCAAATGCTCCGAACGCCACCTCAAATGGGTTTAGCCCTAAGCTGTAGCCTATTGGCCCTAGGAAGAACATCGGGATACATGTGTTCATGCTGAACATCATCCAGGTGAACGTCCAGCTGCCCATCATTCTCTTATCCGCTGGTAGTGGTAGAAGTGCGGGGTTTTCCTTATATCCCTTAGGCTCTACCTGAGACACATTTTCCACCGGTTAGGGTTTTTACATTAATTATTAACAAAAACTAATAATATTTAAACATTTAGCTCAAACTACAACGTAGAAAAAGAAAAAGGCTTTCGCGAGTCAAGCATAAATAACGTTAATTAAGGATAAGAGCCCATGTGAGATAAAATAGTACAAGGAGGATAGAAATGGATTTTCAACAAGCCATGTTGTATCTGGCTTATGCAATGGTTGTGGGTTCATTCATTATATTTGCATACGTGATTATTAACTACAGGGAGACTACGAAGGCCCTTAGACTATATAGTGAACACATAAAAGCAACCATGGAGCTTAGGGAGGTAAAGCAGTTCATAGAGGCTTACCGTAGGCCTAGAATCATGGTTTGGGAGCAAAACAACGTAGTTTATGTTAGATGGTACTTGTCTGATTTCCGCAAGGATGCCCCGGCCTTAACAGTCGAGGTCGACAAAGAATCGAAGAAGCCGTTAAGGATAACTCCCAAGTAGACGGCGCCTGAGTTTTACTGGTTCAATTAGTGATTTTCGTGGTTACAGTTATGTTTATGAGAGGTGTTCAGTTTGGGCTACGCCAGCGATGAGGTAAGGAAGATTCACCTTCCCCTATACGATGAGATATATGTTAAGGTTAAGAACAGGGTGGGGAAGATTCTGTTAAAATACAAGAAAGCTAGGGGGAGGAACCCCCGCGGGATTGCCTTGGAGATACTTGACACCGGGTACCAGGTTATCAGGGACAAGCTCCTTGCTTACAGGGTTTTCGGCAAGGCTGTCCTAGGTGACGAGGAGCTTAGGACCTATGTATCCACTGTTCTTGGAGATGAGGCTCTGAGAACCCTGCGTGTTGTTACTTATCTGCCTAACAGGCTTAGGAACCTATGGCTTACTCTGCGCAGGGAGATTGAGTACACGCCCGAGCAGGGGGAAGAGATTAACCAGTCATTAAGGCAGGTATCAAGGCTATTATCATATGTTAAGAGAAAAAGGAAGATTCTTCAAGAAGCCCTGGAAATAAAGAAGGAGCTAAGCCTCCTCCCAGGCCTACCTGGTTACCCAAGAGTAGTGATTGTCGGTCCCCCCAACGCGGGTAAGAGCAGCCTGGCCAACAAAATGAGCAAAACCAAGACTAAGATAGCCGAGTATCCATTCACAACCAAGGCAATAGAGCCTGGAGTATCCGAGACAATAGTGAAGGGCCTAAGCGTAACTGTTCTAGACACGCCAGGTCTACTTAGCAGGCCGAATGAAGATAGAAACATCATTGAGAAAAGAGCCCTTGCAGCCATAAAGCTGCCCAATACCATAGTAATATACGTTATTGACCCATTCTCAACAATAATGAGCCTAGAAGAACAGCTAGACCTTCTAGGCCAGGTCATCAATTTAAACCCAAACGTAGTCATTGTTATTAATAAGACCGATATAGACAAGGAAAAAGCCATGAAAGCAAAAGAAGAAGTCGAAAAGAGAGGATACCAAACCATACTTATAAGCGCACTAACGGGAGAAGGCATAGATGCTCTAACAAGCATTTTATCAACTACTATTAGCACCATACTTAAGGAGAAAGGAATAATCAAATAAAGAACAGAAAAACGAAGCAACAAACATTCACCCAAACACCGACTCTCGCTGACCTCCTCCTCATTAAAGGGCGAGGTTCCCGATAAGGCGGGGAGGTTTGGGATTACATCCCCTCCCCGATAGTTCAATTCCGGGCCAGGTCTCCGGCCAGTTAACCCCATCCCAAACAGGGCTCGGGGTAATTGAGAAGGGTCATAGAGCAAATAGAAAATAGTTACTGTCTACTTCTTAGCAACGCTTTTTTTAAAATTATTCTATGCTATAAAGATACGTCACTACTTGATAGGTACAATAATTCAGATACCCCAGAGAGCTTCATCGCCGCTGGCTCAGAGTGCATGACTATCATCATGCAATAATACATATATAACTCGGGTTAATTTAAAGAAAACTGTCCTCTACAATAGTTAACTGACCTCCTCCCCGCCCTGAATGGCGAGGGCTCCCTTTGGGCGGCTCACTGGTTCCCCATCATCTATTCGGATTTACATCTTTCATTTGAGAGGCAGCCGGGTGGCCAGAGACCCCATCACAGCTTGTTTATTGTATGGGTAATCGCGCTCCCCGCATCCCACGCTGGCTTAGGGGCAACCACAGTTCTCGATTAAAACAAGAAAAGCTTAAAAGCTTTATATGTTATCCTCGTTTTAAAAGGCGAGGCTTTCAGTTGTAAAGCGTGGAGTTCTTCGTTTCAACTGATTTTTCCGCCACCTAAAACCATGGCCTTAATTTACAACTTATTAGGGTGCTGGGAACAACACGATTATCCCATCTTCGTCTTCAACTAAAATGGCTCTCGAGCCTACTGGTGCGTGAATGAATGCTTTTTTTAGAGGTATTCTTCGAGGCGTTGAATCATGTTTTCTCACGTACACGTGTTCCTCATCTATATCGGTGATCACCACCTCCTCCACTGTTCCTCGGAAAACTCTTGTTTCCTTGTCCAGTGTTTTTCTGTCAATCAGTAAGGAGTTCCCGTTGTGTAGCAAAAGCTTGATTTTTCCTGAGGATAGGTAGGTAACCAAAGCTGGCTTGTTCTTGTAGTAGACAATCTCGTAACCGGTTGTTTTTAGTAACCTGACACTTATGGTTAGTTTCGATTGTCTTTTCCCACCCTTGATGGTAATAAGTTTGTGCGTTTCCTTCAGCTCTGAGGGATAGAGCGCCTTTATCCTATTAGCGATAAATCTTGCCGTTGAGTGAGAGTAGACCTTTAGGTCTAGGCCCTCTTTTAGCTCATCGATAACCAGTACCTCACTGGCTCTCTCGGGGGGAAGTGTGCTAAGCGTCGTATCTACAACTTCTCGAATTTTCTTTATATCCTCCTCATCCTCGGCTCTAACCTGGATTACCGCCTCGAAGCTTTCTTGCTTTTCTCTCAAGCATAATGGGCAAATGCTCCTCCTGAACGACAGCTCTATTTTTCCTTTAAAGACCAATACGCTGTTCTCGCTTGGTATTTTGGCGATAAATGAGTCGCCTGACAACTCTACATCCCTTATCATCAAGCCATATTTGTTAAATATCTTGGAGTATTTCTCACCTATTTTCCTGGCTAACCATGAGCTGAGGTCACTCGGATTATCTGTCCATTTATTATCTATCCTGATTCTACCGCAGACGGTGCACTGGTCAACAGTAGCTTTAAATAAGGTATCAATGCCTCTGGTGTAAATGAAGCAATCTATGCATAAACCCTCTATAAGGGCTTGCACTTCTTTTCCACATCTTACGCATCTAGGCATCAGTTATCCCTCTACAGAACATTCGTGTACATCGCGTATGGAACTCCCTCTACCTCCAGTACTGCGAATGGGTGAATGATTTTCTCTCTAATAGCGATATCAACGGCCCTTTTCCCGATAACAATTAGTATATCGGCTTTTTTCATTTCATCTATAACCATATCCTCATCAACAGTAATGCCTTTATAGAACTCCTCTTTTATTGATAAAACTATTCCTTTTTCTCTGAACTCCCTGCCGAGTAGTTCTTCGTCGCATATGTTCACTAATCTGCCCTTCTCCGTCTCGATAACTCTCAGAGAGAATTTGTTATGCGACTTCGACGCCATAACCAGTCCAGCTTCTCTTCTCTAAAAAACATATCGACTAGATAGGCTTTAAGGGTTGCTCAGCTCCACACGCCTCGCACTTAAGAATCCATAGCCTGCCTGTCTTTTTAATGTATGTGTCTGGTCTGCCGCAGGTTGGACAGATAACGTATGATTTGGCGAACCTCTCTATTAGCTGATAGAGAGACGAGCTGGAAACCTTAACGTTTAGCCTAAAGCTACCAGAAGATTCCTCGTAATCCCCAGATGTAGCTAACTCTTTCAGCAAATACTTGCCTAGAAGCTCTGGCTCACGCTTCATTCTGTCAGCTATCTCCCTGAAGTTCTTAATAATGGTAACGCTTCCCACATATATCGTGACTGGCCTCGGAATCTCAAACCTCTCGCCGCTACTCGCTGGCTCAGGCACAAGCTTGTATAATCTATCCAGTAACTTCTCGTAATCATAGATAACGCTTTTGTCGCTACTCATAATTAATCACTTTCTCTCTACAATTGTTTTTCCAGTTATTATTTATTTACTGCTTAGGCATCTTGATGCTGGTGGGCATGGATTAATAAGTTAGCGCATGTTATTTAACTTTGAGTTAACAATTAAATGTGTTGATGATAAGCGATTAACGAGTGGTGGATACGATTGCCCAAAAAGAAGGGGTTCGAGGAGGAGAGGCCGGAAGAAACACCGCTTCCCGATGAAAGCACTGTTTTGTGCATAGTGGAGAAGTTGCTGGGCGGAGACCATTTCCTCGCTAAGTGCGTTGATGGCAATACCAGGACAACACGTATACCAGGTAAGTTCAGGAAAAAGGTCTGGATAAAAGAGGGTGATGTGGTGCTAGTGGCCCCATGGGATACACAGCCTGATAAGAAGGGTGATATGGTTTACAAGTACAGAAGCGATGAAGTAAAGAAACTTGTTGATATGGGGCTACTCCCCCCCGAGCTACTAGAGGGGACAGCCTAGCTTGGATAAAAACAAGGACATAGAAGACCTTTTGGACAGAGAGCTCAAACAAAAAGTAGACTCCAGGAGATTTAAGGAAAAAGACAAAGAAATTTTGGAGACAGTAGAGGAAGTACTTGACCATTTTACAATGGAGATTCTCTACGACCTAATAAGAGAGCTGAGGATAAAAAAAATCTTAGGCGCAATCAGCTCTGGCAAGGAAGCAAGAGTCTTCCCTGCTTTAAGCGCTAGTGGCGAGTATTACGCCCTTAAAATCTACCTTACTTTCACACGTGAGTTCAAAAAAAGCGTATGGAAGTACATATTGGGGGACCCTAGGTTCGAGGGAGAAAAAGTTACTTCTACCAAGAGCCTCATTTATTTATGGTGCAAGAAGGAGTACAAAAACCTCGTTAAAATGAGCGAGGCAGGAGTGTCTGTGCCCAAGCCAATTGCACATAAAGGAAACGTTCTTGTAATGAGCTTCGTGGGGGAGAACGGTTTTCCCGCTCCACTTCTTAAGGATTATTACGAGGAACTAGAGGATCCCGAGGGTTTCTATATGGATGTAGTAAATAACATGAGGCTGATTACATGCAAGGCTAAGCTTGTTCATGGTGACCTAAGCGAGTACAACATCATGGTTTGGCGGAACAGGCCCGTGATAATTGATGTCTCGCAGGCCGTTCATGTTAGTCACCCGAATGCGTTGATTTTTCTCTCCAGTGACGTTAGAAATATCAATCGGTTTTTCAAAGAAGAAGTGGGTATAGACGTGATTAGCTCCGAGGAGCTGGTTGGTGAGCTAAAGCAATGCATGGGTACATGAGAAGAGTTTTCGTAAAAATACCCCCAGAAAGGCTCGGCGTCGTCATTGGCGAGGGGGGAAGCGTCAAGAGGGAGATAGAGAGGCTAACCGGTACAAAGATAACCATAGACACGACCAACAGTGGAGCCATTATAGAGCAACCCGAGGATAACCCCAACCCCATGGGCCTGCTAAAGGCACAGGACATAGTAAGGGCAATAGCGCTTGGCTTCAGCCCCGAAAAAGCGTTGAGGCTAGCTGAGGAAAACCAAGTACTCGTTGTCATCGATCTTAAAGACATAGTCTCTTCGCCTAATCACTTAGAAAGAATAAAGGGGAGAATAATAGGGGAGAAAGGGAAAACAAGAAGAATAATAGAGGAAACGACGGGCTGCTACATAAATATAGGAGAAACAGAAATAGGAATTATAGGTAGCTATGAGGAAGCTGAGGCCGCGAGACAGGCAATCAGCATGCTTATAGAGGGGAAACCGCACAGCGCTGTCTACAAGTTCCTAGAAAAAGAAGCTAGAAGACTAAAGAAAAGCGAGATGACGGGCCTGTGGGAAAAATACACCTAAGCTAACCCATTCTAAAGACAACCCTATCAATAATTTCTTAGTGGTTTTGGCTCTAGGGTGCTTTTTCCGGTGCTTCTTCGACAATTTTCTTTAACTGCATCTTGTACATCTCAACAAGCTCCTCGCAGGTTGTAGCGTCTTCCGGCCTCTTATCCGTTCTCCAGCGAATGAACCTGGGGAACCTAATACTAATTCCTGCATCGCTCCTAAGCACACCTCTAGCGCAAACGTGAAGCGGGCTCAGAGTGATTTCAGCGCCGAGAATCTCCGCGACCAGTGCAGGGGAGACCCACACGTCTGGCTCAAGCTCACTGACGACCCTCGGATGCTTGTAGGGAATGATGTATGGTCCCAGAGTCTCTTTCATTTTCTCTATTTCTTCATCCGTGAAGCCTGTTCCAACCTTGCATACCGTCTTGTAGGTATCCGTCTCGGGGTCATAAGCAGCCATTAAGAGAGTGCTCAGCTTGCCTCCCCTTCTGCCCTTGCCGTAAAAAGCTCCAACAACCACTAGGTCAACCGTATCTATCATCTCGCTCTTGTAATCCCTCTTGTACTTTATCCACAACCATCCCCTATTGCCAGCCTGATATACTGATTTTGAGTGAATTGCTTTTACCATTACTCCCTCGGCACCATCAGATACTGCCTTCAAGAAAAATTTCTCGAGCTCTTCAGGGGTACTAGCGTGCGTGTACTGAGCAAGCTTTATGACATCATTCTCGCTAACTATGCTTTCAAGAATCTTTTTTCTCTCCGGGAGAGGCTTAACGGTAAGGTCCTCATCTCCTGCGAGCAAGACATCGAATAGGAAGACCTTCACTGGAACCTCTTTCATTGCTTTCTGTATATCATATTTTCTTTTCCTGGTCATCAGTATTTGGAAGGGCAGCATCTCCTCGGTTTCCGGGTCAATTGCTACTATTTCGCCCTCAACGATTGCTTTTTGTACTTTTAATCCGCTTTTGGCTGCTTCCACCACCTCTGGGTACATAGATGTGATATCCTCCAAGTGCCTGGAGAAAATAATAATCCTGTCTCCATCCTTATGTATCTGGGCCCTTTCTCCGTCATACTTGTACTCAACTATGCATTGTCCTCCCACCTTATCCAGCATCTCCTTGGGATCGTTGTGTCTCTCAGCCAGCATTGGCTTAACGGGAACACCAATCTCGGGCTTGATTTTTTGAAGCTCCTCGATTTCCTTCTCAACAAGTATTTTTGCAACTAGCCCCAAGTCTGCTCGCAGGTTGTAGGCTCTTTCAATTACTGGTCTGTGAACACCGCTGCCTGCATAAGCAATCGCGAGAGCGTCGAGAATAGTCATGTCCCCAACACCTACTCTGTGTGCCCCCTGGACAAACCTTATGATGTACCTTGCCTCTATCGGCTCAGCTTCCTTCAACAGGCCTGACAAAAGCCTTATTTTCAAATCTCTGCTTCCCTCACCAGTAGCTGTGGCTATTCTTGCCAGAACACTGTAGACTTTATCTACAGTTAATCCCTCCTCTCCTTGCTTCGCGATGAATGCCGCTAACCCCTGTGCTTGCGGCTTATTCTTTCTCAGTATCTCGGCAACCTTTCCTAGGTCACCTTCTTTTTGTAAAAGCTCCTCTACCTTGCCTTCAGGGACTCCCATTGCGACCGAGATTGCTTTTATCAACAATTTTTCTCCTAAACCAAGCTCCGGCATCCCCTTCCAGGGAGGCCATAATTGGCCTTGAAGAAAATAGACCACTTTGTCCACGTATTCCTTTGGGGTTTTTTTGAAGAGCTCAACCAATATGTTGGTTATCTGTATTCTCGAAGATATTTTTTCAAGCACATCTAGTGTCTCGGCTATGAGCTTGAACCTCAAAATATTCTCCTCTATATGGTATATTGTGTTTTTGTACATAAAAACGGTTTTTCCCGGAACTAAGAGTTCACCTTTATAAGCTAATGAAAAAATAGTCATAAATATAGAGTTGTTGATGAGAACCGGCAAACACGACCGATAAGGGATGAAGAATCAGAGTTACTCTGAAAAACACGCTTATTTGTATTTATGAGTGTTCATGTATAATCAGAAGGTCACTTTCCAAGCTCTTTTTCAACTACTCTGCCGTTGGGATACTCCTCTGAAAAAACCCTTGCTGTGAAGTAATAGAACTCAACGGACTCATCAAGCCAGCAATCACTGCTTAAACCAGCTTTCAGACATGTATAAGCAAGAAACGTCTCCTCGTCCCAGCCCTCCTCAACCGGTACCTGGGGTAATAAAAGACCGCTGAAGAAGCCTTTCTTGGCTATCAAGCCCATTTTTCCAATCTTTATGAGCCTCGGTCTCTCCTCTGGTCTTCCCATCAGCTTTTTTATCGATGAGAGAACGCTTACCTCGTAAACGAGGAAAGGCAACTCCGATGCTCTAACTGGAGGGAACCTAGGGTCCTCGAAAGCCGCTGCTAAAGCAACCTCATATACGGTTTTATAAAGAGGCTTTATAGGCTCAACGTATCCTATGCATCCCCTAAGCTGCTTCTTATCGCCGATGATTTTCTCGATAGTTACGAAGGCCGCTCCTTTTTTCCTTAGTTTCTCCGGGACCCTGGAGAAATCTGGGGCTTCGTTGACAAAATATTTCTCCACGCTCTCTCGAGCCAATTTCACGAGGAACTCTCCATCCTCGAGAGTTAACTCCTCAGGCTCAACTAGGTCCTGAGGCATGCTTCTTCGCCTCATTAATGATTCTCAGCATTGTTCTCCAGTGCTTGCCTATCCAATATATATTTCCACATCTTCTGCATATATAGGTTTCATAACGGCGGCCAAGATGAGAATTTGCTTTATCCGGCTCTCTTTTCAGCTCCCCGTTGCATATAGGGCACCTGCTTTTGGTAATATCGATACTTAGCTCTACTAATCCTTCTCTTGCCAGCAGGGCCAGCATCTCAGGTATCTGTAGACCCGAGGGAATGTGAATGGCAACACACTTCCTTGTGGAAGCACTTAGATGAAGCTGCTTATCACTGGTGAGGAGGATCCTCCCCAATAAGCACTCATTGATTATCTCTTCATCCCTGAGCTCCGTTGAGTACTTCGTGTCATATCCCAGTATTCTAAGGTACCTGGCGAGCTTGCCTAGCATTGTGTCGACAATGAATCTTGGTCTGTCGCTACTCAAAACTTTTTTCCTTCTTGTTGTTGTTTTCGAAAAAACACCATCTATACTATAACGATGTTTAGGATAAGTATAAATTTGATGTACGTGAAAGTAGCTTTATGCGGTGCCTATAAGCATGATAAGTGGAGGGTTGAAAACAGAGGAGAAAAAGCCTGTAAGAGCCTCCGAGAGCAGGAACGCGCATATCATAGTGGCATATGATGGCTCTGAGCAAAGCCTAAAGGCACTAAGATTAGCCGTAAAAATCTCTGCCGCGCTTGATAGCAAGCTCACCGTCGCTTATGCATGCGAGGAGAGCAAGTGCAGCGAGGACTTGTTGGAGGAAGCAAAACTTATTCTCAAAAGCTCAGGCATGAATGGGGATGCCAAGATACTTCCCTACGACTCCACCACCTCCAGCCCAGCATCAGAAATTATTTCCTTTGCCAGACAAATATCTGCTCACCTAATAGTGGTCGGGGCCACTGGATCCTCATGTAAAGAGTACTGCAACTTGGGCAGCACGGCTGCATCTATCGCTATCAATTCACCTATCTCAGTCCTTATCGTTAGGTAAATAAACAATGAATAATGATTAAGTCTAGGGTGCAATGATTTGTCGCAGTCTGGCCAGGAGAAAAAAGGTAAGGAGTTTAAACTTGAGCCAAAACTAGTCATTACCCCTGAGCAGGTCCTTAGCAACGATAGGATAGTTAAGCTCCTCTATCTTCTCGAAGCTTATGGTGAGATAAGCGAGAAGGCTTGCTATCACTTCATCTATGAGCTGAAGCAGAGAGGCCTTGACATCGGCTACACTTTCTTTAAGCTAGGCGACTCAGTCTCAAGCAAGCAACTTAGAGAAGATATAACGAGCCTTCTCTACCTAGAGCTCCTCGAAACAAAGGGCAGAGCAAAAAAGCTGGTGCTAACTAGCAAGGGAAAAGAGGAGCTTGGCAAGAGGCTACCTCAGCTACCAGAAGACTTCAGGGAAAAAGCCTCAAAGCTAGTTGAGGAGGTAAGGCCTGTAGTAGCCAGTATAGACGCGGAATCAGAGTACAAGCAAATAAAAAGAAAATAAAAATCATTTAAGAAAAAATAAGTTGTTAAGAAAAAATCCATCTATCAATGTGGTAGGTTAAGAGTTACTTTTCCCGTTGAGCCATCATAGTATCCAACAGTAATCCATTCAATACCGTTCTGCGTCCTAGCCAGCATTCTGTAGGCGTAGGTAGCTATAGCTCTATCTCCATTCTCATCTAGCAATAGCCAACCAGAGTAGCCGAAGTACCTGTAAGCGATCTCTGGGAACACCTTTACGAGCTGCGAGCCGCTTGTCGAGCCATTATTAATGACGACAGAGAGCGCTACAGCCCATATACCGTCATACAACCCATAGGCAGCCTCGCTCGGGTTCTCGCCAGTCATGTTCCTGTACCTAGCCGCGAGTCTCTCTTGGTGTGGGTACTCAGCAGTGAAGAAGCGTAGATTAATGAAAAGTATTCCGGAATCAACTATCTTCTCGCCAAGCACGTCTCTAACCTTGACATCATCCACTGTTCCATCACTACCAAACCACTTCACGCTCATTAGTTCAGGATACCTCATAGCCGCGTTAAACAGCGAGAGAAAGTCTCCGGGGAAGCTGAGAGCTACTATTCCGACTCTGCTTATATTCTGCTCTCTTCTCACATAATCAGCTAGGCTTGCCACCTCGGCTGAAAGGTCCTTTGATGCTGGATCGTATCTTATTCCCACAATCACGCCTCCTCCCAGCTCGGCTAGTCTTTGTGATAAAGCTCTGTAAAGACCATCTCCCCAGTCATCGCCTCTATATATAACTATCACTCGATCCACGCCGAGCTCTTTTATTAGGGCAGCTATCCCTCTTGCCTGGAACGTGTCGGGGGGCTCTAATCTGAAGACGTTGTCTCCTGATATAGCTAGGTGTGGGGCTGTCGAAGCATAGCTTATGATTATCATGTCGTTTTGGCTGGCGAAGCTTTTAACAGCTGACGTAGCTGAGCTTGTATATGTAAAGACAATCTTGATTCCTCTAGCAGCAAATGACTGAGCAGCCGCGAGAGCGCCCTCAGGCGTTGATTTATCGTCCTCGAAATAGACTTTCACTCTGTACGGAGAGTTTATCGATGAGAAAAAGCTGTTTATGTCCTGCTCAGCTAGTTGAGCTGCCGCTCTGTAAAGAGGCCCGTAGCTCTCCAAATCCCCGGTTAGGCTCACCATAACTCCAATGGGTATTTCAACCGTGCCTTGCGCAATGGTTGTCGTTGTCCCGGCACCCGAGGTGTTGCTTATTAGTGCTACCACTAGGACCACGACTACGGCTACTACCCCTACTCCTAAAAGTATTGTTAGGCTTCTGTTCATATTTTTCACCAGTAGGTTTATAAATTGAACCAAAAGGTTAAAAAAAATTAACCTCTATGTTTACGAATTACTTGAAGTGATAAGAGAATGGATTTTAACTTGCTGATAGGGGCTGCTTCCTACGCTTCTCTATTATCATTGATGGCCCTAGGCTTAACCTTCACCTACATAACAATGAAGGTCCCCAACTTCGCTCACGGAGACTTCGTGGCGATTGGAGGATACGTGGCCTACACGCTGTACGTTCTGGACAATAAGAACGCTCACCCTCTTCTCAGCCTCCCACTAGCATTCATTATCACAGGGCTCATAAGCTACGCAGTCTACATCATTGCGCTGAAACCTCTATCAAAAAGAAACCTGAGAATAGCTGATATGATGATTGCTTTCCTAGCCCTTGAAATCATCATTAGAAGCCTGATTTTAATTTACACAGACGTGATGAGAGCTTCTACGGGCACCTATTTTACCAACGTGATGATTCTCGACAAGAACGTATCTGTGCTTGGCTACCCGGTACCGCTTACCTTTATCTCATCGATTTCTATAACCATTGCCCTATTAGCCTCACTTGTCTTCTTCTTAACGAAAACGAAAACCGGAATCGCCCTGAGAGCATCCATGGAGAATCCACAGCTAGCCAGCACCTTGGGTATAAACGTCGATAAGTACTACTCACTAGCGTGGTTCTTAGCTGGAGGAATCACTGGACTGACAGGCCCAATAATGCTTTCAATTTTCCCACTATCACCAGGCGTGGGATGGTCCTACAATGTTAGAATATTCGCGTCAAGCGTGCTAGGAGGTCTGGATAGTCTCAGCGGAGCTGTTATCGGGGGGCTAATAGTTGGTATCACCGAGGTTATAGGCTCATATTTCCTGAGCAAACCACCATTTAATATCCCAAGTGTTTACCGCGTAACAATCCCTTTCTTCATATTGATAGCTACTATACTCCTGATGCCGCGTGGAGCTATAACTACGATAAATCAGTACATGGAGAAAAGGCGTGGTGAGAAAAAATGATGATTTTCGACCTGCCGAGGTTCCTGATAGACGCGCTCATGATAAGTTGCATCTACATAGTGCTTAGCACAAGCCTGAATCTCGAGTATGGATACGCGGGAATACCTAACATAGGAAAAGTGCTTTTCCTCGCCACAGGCTCATTCACGGTAGCGGCTCTTTCAATAAGAATAACTGCTCATCTACTTGGTCTAAGCTATGGTGACTATTCTATTGAAAGCAGAATACTAGTGACAAGGATAAACGAGGCTTTAGACAAGGATCCCCTCCTCTCGATATCCCTATTCGCTCTCCTAACCGCTATAGCCGTGGCCTCATCCGTTGCAATGGCGTTCGCGTTGTCTTATCCCACTGTTCGTCTTAGAGAGACTTACCTAGGAGTAACGCTCCTTGTTGCGGGGGAAATATTAAGATATATTGGTAGATATAACGAGAACTTTATTGGCGGGACTCTTGGATCGCCTGTTATAGATGTTTTCGGTTGGATGGGGGTAGGCCTAGGCAGGGACATCCGCGTCCTAGTTGTTTATCTAGGAATAGCTATTTCGTGTTGGCTCATAATTAAGAGGATGCTCAGCTCACCTTACGGGAGGCTGCTGAGAGCAATAAGGGACGATGAAGAAGCATCGATGTCCCTCGGTAAAGACGTCAATAAAATAAGGGTGTATGCATTAGCATTAGGCTCTGCTTTGGCAGGCCTAGCTGGAGCTATGTACGCGTTCTACATTGGTCATATAGATTCAGGCGACTTCACTCCAGACAAGACGTTCTTGGTTTTCTTGATGATAATAATTGGAGGAAAAGCGAATCCATACGGCCCATTAATAGGCTCTTTGTTCTATGTTATCGTTGAGAGAACAATAAGGCAAGCCAAATATCTCTTCAAGGCTCCGTTCGATATAAATTACCTAGCAATGCTTATTCTCGGCTTGGTCTTAATGATGTTCATGCTGTTTAGACCAACAGGGTTACTTAACGAGAGAAACGACCTTGAGAATCTGCATAGAAAGCTGAAAAAAGCCTAAATGTCATCTAGTATAACCAATTTCACGCATCACCGCAACTAAACCTCTCCCACGCTTCCCTGGTCAAAGATTCCCTGACAGCTTCGTGGAACTTTCTCTTTGGACCATCAAAAGCTGGGTGGATAACCCAATCCAGTGTGCCTCCACAAGCCTCCCTAATCCTCATGTGATTAAAAAGAAGCTTAGCTTTTCCTCCTACTAATCCATCGCCAAGCAACGAGTAACCAACAGCTGCTTCCTTAACGCCTAAGCCCAGAGGTAATGTCTGTACTTTTACCCCTTCAGCCTCTAAGTACTCTCTTACTTCTCTTATCCTTGATAGTCTACCGGTGAGGTAGACCTGTTTGACGGATTCTCTCTTTAAAGCATAAATGTTTTTTGCCAAGGAATATATCATTGCTTGAAGAGCATTTCTGCATTTCTCTTCTCTCCTTGAAAGAGCCTCCTCGGGCTCCGTAGCTTCGCAGGCGCCCAAGACCCCTCCAGAGAAGTTTAGCTCTCTGGACCACCATCCAAGAATAGCGGGTATCTCAGCATCCAAACCACCTATCGATAACAATGAATTGCTAACCACAGTTCCCCCGTGACCATCCGTTATTCTGCCCTTCTCGATAAGTAAAACTGCGTTGTAGCCATATCCCAGCTCAGCTAGAACTATGTTTATTTCATTATAGTTTGTTTCTTCGCCAAGACGGTACAAAACATAGAACGCTGACGCAAGCTTATCCACCGTTCCCATATCTATCTTGTTTATTTTTCTGTAATAGGGAACAGTAGTGAGGTGTATAACGCCTGGCATGTAACATGTATTTATCTCAGACTTCCATAGAGCATCCACGAGCTTGACCATTCCTACGTAGACCTCTCCTCCATGAACATCCCCATGGAGAGATTCCCCTGCGTATCCGCTCAGGAGAAGTATTTTCTCAACGAATAGTCTCGGTTTAACTATATCCTCGTTGCAAACAATAGGCGTGCCATATCCCGATGGCCCAACGACGATGTCTGGTTTATGCTTCTTTATTAGTTCAAGTATACTCTCATAACCTTCTTTAGCTATTGTTGCTGAGGAATAGCTCCTCGCCTCGATGACTTCCCCATCACTTAGGACAACTACGTCGAAAGACCTGGTTCCAGGGTCTATACCAACTGTGACTACCAACATATCCTCCCCATAACCTGTATGTCAAAGTTGTGAATAGACTCAAAGCTTCTAGCCTTCACCTCAACACAAGTGTCTCTAGGCATGATTTGCTTCAAGTGTTCACTTAGATAGCTAATTGTTTTTCTAGCTAAATCCTCCGTGAATAGTGGGTTCTCGAAGACCTTTTCAACCAAGAAACTTTCTTCAGTCCTACTTAGCAGTGATTTCAAGTTGCCGGAAAAGACACTTTTAACTAAACCGGGGATTTCCATGTAGTTAATCGGTTGATTACTAGCTATTGAGACTTCTATTATGGCTCTCTGCATATGAGTGATTTTCTGGTTAGCTCTATGAAGGGAGACCGCAAGTGCTGAGGGGCATGCCGTTATGCCTGTTGTTGATAAGCTCAAGAGGTAGCGGGTTCTCTTTTTTCTATCTTTGTTCAAACCGAACCTAAAAACAAAACTGTCATCATTGATTACCACCGGCACCTCCAAGGTAACCAAAGCCTTGCTCGAGTACTCATGCACAGCTAGAACCTTCTCTGTAAGTCTCTCTAATAGGTCCCATGGCTTTTTACATGAAACAGACTCATCTACCAAGACCTTGACGCTCCTGGACAGGTTGGAGCCCCTCATACTAGTGGGGAGGTCTGTGTATATGTCTATAGATGCAATGTATTCCTTACACTTGTTTTCTTCAAATAAATCCAGAGGCATTGATACCTTCATTTTTCTTATTCCGACCCAGTCCAGATGAATTGGCCAGGGTGCTTTTTCATAGTGAACATCAATAGGTTCATCGACCATTACGCTCGCCTCTCATGGGTACTCCACGCTGGCGTACTTATCATTGCCTTCATACACAGTCACCTTGATTTTCATTTTCAAGGCATTGAATAGCTTCTCAGCGATATCCAAAGCGAGATACTCTGCCGTGTCTTGTGGTTTATCAATGTACTTGATAACGCTTTTGAAGGGCCCTCTGAGCTCCACGCTACCCTCATATTTTTTTGGTATAATCACTACGTGGTCGTACTCATCAATTATGCTTTTAGCAATTCTTTTCAGAACCAGAAAGTCCATGACCATGCCTGTCTCCTCGTTTATTTCTCCCTCAACCTCCACATCAACACTATATGTATGGCCGTGTAGATTGTAGCACTTGCTTTGCTCCCCCGCGGTAAAAGTTGCTGCATCAAAAGTTAAGCCCTTAATCCCAATTCTCACAACCGGCATATACGCTCCCTCCAGTATTATGGAACTCCACTTCATATACGCGTGAAAACAAGTCAATAGCATACCTCGCTATTTTTAGCTTGAAATAACTTTTGTAGTCGGTGCAGCTATCCAATGAATTAGGAAGTGGGTAACCGGTGAAATCCATCCCAACAAGCGAAATTCTCTTAGCTCCCGCAATCAATGATAACAAAACAGCTCTATCCCCATCCGTGAATCCGTTTATCTTCTCTACTCTATAGCCTACTCCAGCTTGGCATGTCGGCAGTATCCTTATGCGATACATCTTCAATACCTCGAGAAACCTCCAAGCTCTGTCTATGTTATCGCCATGAAAATGAATAGAAACAGTATTCGTTAACTTATATAAGCGGTTGATATTCATATGTATAGGCTCGAGACCATCCATATCGGTTACCAATAAATCTATCTTCTTTAATCCATATGAAGTAGCTTTGCCGAATGCACTATCAGCCACGGCTACCCCCTTTGTCTCCGTGTTTTTGTTAATCCAGTCTATATCCTGCCTCGTAGCCAGCGGTCCAACAACGATCCAGTCATCATACGCGAACATTTTTCTTAGCTCTTCCAGCGTGACCACGTTTTCGTAATCCCTTAATAGCAAACTGGAAAGAAAAGCAGAGTATAGGTCCCAGTACCTATTAAGAGATAGTGCTGAAGCAGCCAAATCATATATGTGGGTTAATTTACTGAATGTTCTTAACAATTTTTTCTACCTTGTATGAAGGTGCCATGGTCTTAGGGTGGTTAGCTCTAACAGCGTCCAGTCTCTTAACGCTAGTGTTCATTGGTGAGCTCTGTAACACGCTTGGGCTTCGGTAGGCGAGCTCCACAGCTTCCTTTATTGCTTTCGCGTACTCCTCAACTACTTCCGCGCTCTCGGTCTCCGTCATCTCTATCATTAGTGCTTCCTCAACTATCAATGGGAAATATATCGTTGGAGCATGCAACCCTTTATCAAGCAGGTACTTTGCTATGTCTCCAGCCCCCACCCCTGTCTCCTTTACCAGGTCCCTCACGCTGAACACTACCTCGTGTAAACGAGGCACATCGCTTCTATATGGAAGGCTGAGGCCCCTAACTCCATGTAGAAGGGATATTAGGTAATTAGTGTTGAGAACAGCGTTTATAGCTACCTCCTTTAACCCTCTCTCGCCTTGTCCCAACAAGAACACATAAGTGTATATCACTCCCGTGAAGCTAGCGTAGTAAGTAGCCATGTCCCCTATAGACCTCGGCATTCTATGAAGACTCAGCTTTCCATCAGGGTCTCTTCTTATCACGTAGCCTGGCAAATACTCTTTAAGAGAACCCCTAGCGCAGATAACCCCAGCGCCTGGTCCTCCTCCCCCGTGCGGCGAGGAGAATGTCTTGTGTAGGTTTAAGTGAACAATATCGAAGCCCATATCGCCCGGTCGGGCAATTCCCAATATTCCATTGAGGTTTGCTCCATCGTAGTATAAATACCCACCTGCTGAATGAACAATCGAGGCGATCTCCTCTATGCCTGACTCAAACAAGCCAAGCGTGTTAGGATTAGTCAACATGAACCCGGCTGTCCTATCTCCCGCCACCGACCTCAGCGCATCTATATCGACTAGGCCTTCCTGATTGGTAGGTACACGAATAACCTTGAAGCCCCCCATAGCTGATGATGCGGGGTTCGTTCCATGAGCGCTATCGGCAACCAGCATCTCATCTCTGCTTTGCTCGCCTTTATCCCTTAGGTAAGCCTTTATCATCAATACCCCTGCGAGCTCTCCGGACGCCCCGGCTGGTGGTTGTAGGCTACACTCATCCATGCCTGTGATTGCCTTTAACGTCTCCTGCACGTAGTATGCTATTTCCAGGAGCCCATCAGCTAGCCCAGCTCTAATCATTTCTGGATGAACACTTGTCACTGATGGGTGACTGGAGAGTTTCCATCCAAGCCGTGGGTTGTACTTCATTGTACATGAGCCCAGCGGCACAGGGCCTGTATCTACACCGAACGACATTTGCGTTAAACGTGTAAAGTGCCTAACCACCTCTAACTCGGAGAGATTCGGGATATTCAACCTCTCTCTGTAGAGGGCTCCTAGCTTCTCCTTAGCTTTGTTTATTTCTTCTAAGTCCTCTCGACTTAGAGGGGCAAACCCGGTTTTCTCCCCATTTGGGTACTCGAATATAAGGGGTTCATCCCACACTGCTTGTCTAAAGACCACTCACATCACCCTTAAGGATTGTACCAGGTATTCAACGTCTTCTCGTGAGTGAATCTCGGTGAAACAAGACAAGCATACGTTTTTATTCAGTAATGAGTAAGGAAGAATCTTCCTCATAGCGACAATCTTATCAAGGGGAATCTCACAAGGTATCTTATACGATACATTCTTGAAGAACAAAGCGCTATCATATAGAAGTTCGAATCGATTTTCCTTTAGCTTCACTGCGGCGTAATTTGATAACTCAAGTATGTGGGAGGCTACCCATCTTAATCCTTTTTCTCCTAGAAGGGAGACATGAATAGCTGCCCCAATAGCATTGAGTGCCGTGTTCGTGGTTATGTTTGAAGTAGCCTTTTCTCTTCGTATGTGCTGTTCTCTTGTCTGAAGTATCATCATGAATCCCCTCTTGCCATCCGCATCAAGCGTAGCGCCTATTAGTCTCCCAGGCAACTGTCTCAGTAGCCTTTGTTCGTATTTTATCCCGAAAATCCCGAGTAGAGGGCCTCCACCGTTCATCGGCAAGCCCAGCGACTGGCCCTCAGCAACCACGACCTCGTATCCATAATCCCCCGGAGGATTAACGATGCTCATTAATAATGGCTCGACTAAAGCTATGCTTAAAGCCCCTTTTCTAGATGCCTCATCATGAATTTCCTTCATACTTTGATTAACTACTCCATGACCACTCGGATTCTCAACTACAACCGCTGCTACTTCCCTCACGGATAAAATATTGCTTATCTCGTTTATGTCAGGCTGCCCCTTATTATCCACGTCATAGTAATGTATAATTGCGCCTGGACCAAACAGGTAGGTTCTCACAACACTATCATATTGCCTGTAAAGCGTTTTGGGTAGCAAGACTTCCTTTCTCCCTGTAACCCTAATTGCCATTAACAGTGCCTCAGCCAAGGAGGTAGCACCGTCATACATGCCGGCATTTACAACCTCGACTCCTAAAAGCTCAGCCATTAAGCTCTGATACTCGTAGAGTGCTTGAAGAACGCCTTGGTTAATCTCAGGTTGATAAGGTGTATACGCTGTTAGGAACTCCCCTCTTGATAAAAGATACTGAACAACCGGGTGAACATAATGAGGACAGACAGGGCCTCCAGCAAATATGCGGTTGAGAGGCAAGTCTATGTTGCGCTTTATCTTCTCCTGGAAATCAAGCTCTATTTCCCATGGTTTCATTGGCTCCTCCGGCCTTATACCTAGGCCTCCCTTGATTCTCAAGTTGTTGGGTATAACCCTGAGCAACTCCTCTACGTTATTAACACCGATTTTCGCTAGTATCTCGCTTTCGCGGCGAAGATTTGGAAGCCATGGGTGGTATAAATCATCGTTCATACAGACCGCCTAGAGTAAAAATAAATAAAGCTTGTTAATCAACGATTTGATAATGAATGTTTAACCTTAATTTAATTAATGACCCTAGATAATACGAAGTGGTTGTTTTGACGGAAGAATCAACGAACGCTGAAATTCAAATTAAAGATAATCGCTTGAGAGTGGGGCCAAAGGAGATAGCGTCGCTTGTTATCCTGATGATAGTTGTTCTGTTAGTAGTTAATATCGGCTTAAGAGAACTTACTGGTACTCCATCCCCAATAGCTGTTGTAAGAGGCAACAGCATGTATCCTCTTCTAAGGGAAGGAGACATAATAATACTCTCGAAGAAAAGCCCCAATGAAATAAAGGTTGGAGACATAATTGTGTACAGAAGCTTGAGAGGAAGCCTAATTGTGCATAGGGTAATAGAGGTTGAATACGTAAATGGCATTTACTACTTTAAAACGAAGGGGGACAACAACATTCTAGATGACAAGTTTCTGAACGAGTACGAGGACGGCCTGGGCATAAACCAGAACAGAGTAGTTGGTGTAGCCATAAAAATGGGCGACTCAGTCCTGAAAATACCATACCTTGGCTCCATTGCTCTGATTCTCTCTGGCCGATAACAAATAGGACAAAGAATATTTTCGAGCAACTATATATTTATAGAATGAGGAAAAACGTAAACTCTAAGGAGGGATCATGGTAGATAAACGCATGAGTAAATCCACCAAGAGTACCGACAAGGAAGCGGATGAGCCAGATGCACAGAAAAGTGAAGCCCAGAAAATAAAGACGTTAACAGACCTCCCTGGCATAGGCCCCGCTACGGCTCAGAAGCTGATCGAGGCCGGCTACTCGACTCTCGAGTCCATAGCTGTTGCTAGTCCACAGGAGCTTTCCGCTACAATTGGCATACCTCTGGCAACTGCTCAGAAAGCTATAAAGGCTGCTAGAGAAGCGCTTAACATAAGGTTCAAAACTGCCCTTGAGCTTAAGCTGGAGAGATTGACTGTAGGGAAAATCACTACTGGTAGCAAAGCGCTTGACGAGTTGCTTGGAGGAGGCGTTGAAACTAGAACCATCACGGAGTTCTTTGGTGAGTACGGGACAGGGAAATGCTTTGTAGGGCCAACGCTTGTTAAGTACTACCGTGGAGCCGAGCTTGTGGTTAACGATATTGAGAGCCTGTACCACGAGAAGAAGAAAACTGGAGGCGAATCCAGGTTTGATGGGGGATATATAGTTAGAGCAAGCGATATTGTCGTGGAGAGCATTGATGCTAATGGACGTATCGTAAAAGTTTCCCCGAGCCTCATCTACAAAGAAAAAGTACCACTTATAGTTGAGGTTAAGGGTGAAGGGAACCTTAAGCTCGAGGTAACGCCTAGACACCCTGTGCTAGTATACTATGGTGCCAGCTTTATCTGGAAGCCTGCTATTGAGATTAAGCCAGGAGATAATCTAGTCTCGATAATGAACAACGAGGTAAAGTTGCAAAGAGTATACAGAGTGGAGGTTAAGGAGCATAACGATTATGTCTACGACCTAGTTGTGCCAAGGCACCACAACTTCTTATCCCCAGAAGGACTAGTGCTACACAACACGCAGTTATGCCATCAGTTATCAGTAAATGTTCAGCTCCCCCCAGATAAGGGAGGATTAAACGGGAAAGCAGTATACATTGATAGCGAAGGAACATTTAGATGGGAGAGAATAGAAAGCATGGCTAGGGCTCTTGGTCTAGATGTGGAGAAAACAATGGAGAACATTCTCTACATAAGGGCTGTTAACAGCGACCACCAAATGGCTATAGTGGAGGAACTGGCCGAGATAATTCCCGAGCAAAACATCAAGCTTGTCGTCGTAGATAGCGTAACAGGCCACTTCAGAGCGGAGTACCCAGGCAGAGAAAACCTTGCTCTTAGACAACAGAAACTCAACAGGCATCTACACCAGCTAATGAGACTTGCCGAGATATACAATATAGCCGTGGTCATCACGAACCAGGTTATGGCTAGACCAGATGTTTTCTACGGCGATCCAACCCAGGCTGTCGGCGGCCATGTGCTGTACCACGCACCTGGCGTCAGGGTTCAGCTAAGAAAAAGCAAGGGAAACAAGAGAATAGCGAGAGTCGTTGATGCGCCGCATCTGCCGGAGGGGGAGGCCGTCTTCGCCATCACGGAGATAGGCATAAGAGACGCTGCGGACTAGCTATGGATTGATGAGGCTTGATAACGGAAATACTAAGAGCCTTGTTAACAATAGCTATGCTTCTTCATGCCTCGATTAAAGACATTAAAACAAGGGAAATAGAGCCTAAATACTGGATTTTCTATGGCGTACCGCTTATAGTTATAGCTATAGCAGAATTGCTGGCCTCATCTCCCAGCAAAATGCTCCTAACAGTTTACGTAATCAGTATCATAGCTGTAATAGCCATGACCATCCCATTGTTCCTGGCCAATATGTTTGGCGGAGCAGATGTATTTGCTCTACTAGTGATAGCTCTTTCTCACCCAACCGTGCCTTTCAAATCGAACATAGTTTTTCCCGTTTCAATAATTGTTCTTCTATATTCCCTGTTGCTCCTGATAGGTCTGCCTATTGCCTTCTTTCTATATAACCTGGTCAAGAGAAACTACTTAATATTAGATAAGATAAGCCTTCCAAGAAAAATAGCCGCTATGTTCCTCGGCATACCACTTAGAGCTGGGGAGTTAATTAACAAGAGGTTCTGGTACCCCCTGTATAGGCCGTGGAGCAATGAGTTCAAGTTATCTTTCGATATAGAGGAAGACGACGCTGAACTGAGGGAGAAGATAAGAGACCTAATAGAAAAGGGGAAGCTAAGCTCACATGAGCCTATATGGTCGACCTACGGCATACCCACGATACCGTTCATCCTTGCAGGATACCTACTTACATTGATAACCGGAGACGCGTTAATCAAGCTATTATTTAATAGTTTGTAACAAAAAGAATGTGGGGAAGTAATTTTGAAAAATCTCTGGGCCCCATGGAGAATGAGCTATATCGAGGGATTGACTAGAAAAAACGAAGAGAAATCATGCTTGTTCTGCAGAGTAATATCGGTTAGCCCGGATTACGATGAGGAAAACCTAGTTGTATACAGAGGAGAAAAGACATTCGTTATGCTAAACAAGTACCCCTACAATAACGGCCACCTCATGGTTGTGCCGAATAGACATGTTCCATCAATCGAGGACCTAAATGATGATGAGCTGCTAGAGCTTGCAAAAACAATCAACCTCATGATAAGAGCACTGAAAATAGCGTATAACCCTGATGCTTTTAATATAGGAGCGAATATTGGTAGGGATGCAGGAGCGGGCATAGAGGAACATTTCCATGTACATGTAGTTCCCAGATGGAGAGGGGACACTAACTTTATGCCTGTAATAGCTGATACAAAAGTAATTCCTCAGCTTCTCCATGACTCATACAAGTCAATTAAAAACGTTTTAAGCACGCTTCTCTAACAAAACTATAGAACGGATGGCCGGCATGGAGAGCCAGTTAGTGCTGGTTAAGAAATCCTACATAAACAACTACTGGAGATACGAGTTCTACTCACCGTTAGCCAAGCTCTACATAAATGTATCAGCCAGTAACGAGGAAGAAGCCAGAAAAAAAGCTATGGATATTCTTAAAACGTTGAAGCCAAGTGAGAAGTAGTTCAGAAGGGCTCCTAGAATGTTCTTCATCGCTATTTGCTCTTAGACCGCCACACTCATCATAACTACTGTTCTGTATTTAATGTTGAGCTGGGAAGTGAATAAGCTTTTCTCAGCATAGCGTTAGTGTTTTAGAGCTAACGCTGTGTGCTACTCCTTTCGAAGAGCGAGGTTTAAGGGTATAACTGTGTTATTAATCAAACTTAATTATCCTTGATTAAGCAATTATTATAACCGTCAATACTGGTGAAAAAGAATGCCTAAACCACTAGTTCCCATATCAGTCGAGGAAATACCCTTTAAAATAGAAATAATTGAAGGTCTACTGAGGTCTTCAGAAAATATTGTATCAAGGGCGGAGTTCCCACCGAAAATCTATAAAACCAAGAAAGGCGAAGTCGTACTCTTCAGGCAAGCCAAGAAAGAAGAAGCGCCAATAATCCTGAAGGCCCTAAAGCCACTGATCGATCCTCAGTATGATAGGGACTTTTACCACCTGGTAGCCACTAGAACTTACGCTGAGGTTCTAGCATGGGCTCAGGGAAGATACAAGGATGAATATGTGATAATCGGTACACAAGGAAACGAGCTGATAGGTGTATGGAACGCTAGGTTCTGGGATGAGAACCTAGTAATAAGCCTCCACAGCATAACCTTCAAGAGGCTTGGAGGAATAGGCGTTGCTGGCTATGTTGCCAAGCTGGAACACGCCTTCGACATCCTAGGCGCCAAGGAGTGGTGGGCCACATTCGAGAGCCCATTCGGCTTCAGGCTAGGAATGTACTTTGCCCACAGAGGAAAAGCCTACCCGGAGTACCAACATGAGCTCGGAGGATCCGCCGTCTGGTACATAACAAAGGATATGTGGGAGGAGCAGAAGAAGAGGGAGGAGCTTAAGCCATTCTTCGGTGAGAGGCCGGCTCCCGAGGACTTGTTAAAGGAGAGCTATAAGCTACAGCCACCAAGCAAGTATGAAATCGAGATGTAAGTCCTTACTTTATATACCTTTTTTCATCAGTAAATCTTCACATATTTCTATATCACTGGTTGTATCGATATCAAGAACGACTCCTGGATCGCTTGTCTCCACGCAGTTTACCTCATTTATGTGGTTTTTAACGACTTTTTTCAAACCATATGTTGTTTCATTGATTGCTTCGAGCTCGTTTCTGAGTGTTGATTTAAAGATTATCGGGTGGCCGTGCCTGCCCTTATAACATGCAACTGTTATCTGAGATGTGGAGGAAACATGATAGTCAAGCACGGCCTTTATGGTTTCAGCTGAGATACAACCGACGTCTCCCGGCATAACCAGTATGTCTGAATCCCTAGGTACCATCTCTAATCCCTTCTTGATGCTGCTGCTCATTCCCCCCTCCCTGTACATGGGGTTGTAGACAAAAATCACCTTGCTATCAAGGAGTGATGGCTCGGTGTGTCTTTTTATTGCTGCCTCCACATCCTCCCTCATGAAACCCGTAACGACAATTACCTTTTCTATCTTCTCCTGCACAACTAGGCTTCTAATAGTCCTGGCAACAATGGGGATCCCGCCAAGGGGGAACAACAGCTTGTTGCCCGGGAAGCGCGTTGATAAGCCCGCGGATAGAACTATTGCTTGAATACCCCTCAAAGCCTGCTCACTCTACATGGAGCTCAATATCTCCTTAACCAAGCTCTCGTGAACCCCCCCAGCTCTTCTCTGTGTCTTGAGCACTTCTGCCACTATTGCTACGGCTATTTCCTCTGGAGACTCGCTTCCAATAGCAAGTCCTGCCGGGGAGTAAAGCGTCTCAATCAACAACTCTTTGCTTACGCCCTGCTCAACTAGCTTCTTGAGAATGTATTGCAGCTTGCCCTTTCCTGCCAGGAGACCGACATAGCCTGGGAGCTCCTTCTTTCCGTAGAGGGCTAGCAGCACCTTGTACTCCACATCAGCGTCCCCGTGAACAATGATTACCAAGTCATCCTTGCTGAATGAGAGGTTGTTTATTACCTCGGAGGGATCCTCGCGTGTTATAATCTCATCCGCCATGGGGATCGCATCCTTATTGGCGTACTGAGGCATGTTGTCAATCACCGTTATCCTGAAGCCAAGCATTGATAGCAAGGCCGCCAGACTCTTGGCCACGTGGCCCGCTCCTACTATGAAGGCTCTTTTTGCTGGAGTCAAGACATCTATGAACAATGCAACCGAGCCTCCGCATATCTGTGATTTTGTTTTTAACTCATCTGTAAGGAGGTCTGTTCTGAAGAGATTAATCTTTATTGTGCGTGACGCTCCCTCTCTTATTGCCTCAAGCGCTTTCTGGATAGCTATTCTCTCCTGCTCGCCGCCACCGATGGTTCCAATAACCTCTCCATCCTCAGATACAGCCATCTTTGCGCTAACACCTCTTGGAGCAGAGCCTTTCTTCTCGATAATCGTTATCAAGGCCACTCTTTTCCTTGAGCTAAGCTTACTTAACATCCACGTTAAAAGCTCCTCGTTAGATATGCTCTCCCTCCTCAACAATTCTCACCGATAACTTTTTGAAGCAGCTATCCTATCAGCAGTGAACACAACTTATTTGTCCAGTTGAGCTTAAAAGAATTATATATCGATAGTAACCCAAGCAAAACCCCCAAGGCAAGATAAACCCCGCTTTCATGACCTCTTCTGAGCAAATGAACAACGCTCGAATAAAAGTCTTGTATATCCCCATAGTAGAAGTCATACAGGATTTTCTCTATTGTCTCGTCGTAGAGACCGCTCAGAGCGTACCTTAAATACATGCCGCTAGCCCACGTCGTTTGATTTAATCTAGCGCTGATTCCCTCCTTGATTCTCGATAGATACGACGACGCGACATCTCTTTTCTCATCGACATAGCTGTATGTGTAAGTAATGGCTGAGGATAAACCGACATAGATGTCATCACCGGAGGGAGTGAAGCCCTCGCCAAGCCCAATAAGCGAGTCCATGGCATTATCGCTGAGTAACCCATCACTATTTAGATACTCACAGACTCTGGAGTGCAGATAAGGCGTGCTGGTATTTCTTAGTCCACCAGCGATAATCCCGGCAGTATACAGTAATAAACGCAGCTTGTGGCCAAGATAATTGTTATCAACATGACTGCTAGCTGGCTTGCCCAGCCCGCTGTAAACCCTCGCTTCCCCTATATCAATGGATAGCTCGCCCATCATGATTTTGTCGGTAAGCAAGACTGCTTTTTGGAGGGGAGAAACAATGCTCTTAAAGGAGAAACCATCATAATCTATACCAGCTAGGTTTATGGTAAAGGGAGACCTCCAGGGATAAGTCGAGATAAGGATTAACTCATCGTCGTTCATCCTTAAATAAATCGTGTTGTCAAAAACATGGGCTACAAGAGCTTTCTGGCCTCCCTTGTCATTAATTATCTTCTTCGCATAGCTCCCCAGGCTCCAGGCATACAGGCATTTCTTTCCCAAGACCACTTATCCTCCAAAATCAAGTATTTCTTGAAAACATACATAGTACTCTTTGATAAAATTATAGATAAAAAGTCAAGACTTCCGGTTTAATAAAAAAGATTTGTGTTAAGCCCCGTACGTTTCTACGAAGGCCTTGAAGGCGTCTTTGAATAGCTCGAATGGGAAGCTGACTATGCCCGCTCCAACCTGGCCTACTCCTGGTTTCTTGTGAGCTATGCCTGTGTTTATTGTTGGTGTTATGCCTGTCTTCAGCACGTATCTTATGTCTATGCCTGTTGGGGTTCCCTGGAACTCAAGGTACGGAATCGTGAAGTACTTGTGCTTCGTGTAGGTTATTTGATACATCTTCTTCGTGTTCTCCACAGCGAACTGCACCGAACCTCCAACCCAGCTAACTATAGCGGGGGCCGCCGCCATCGCGAATCCTCCGAATCCTGCAGTCTCTGTTATGCTACTGTCCCCAATATCGGGGTTAGCGTCATCCTGCGTGAAGCCTGGGAAGAACACTCCTTTCGGAACAGGCGCGGGGGCCGTGAACCATCTGTTACCTAGGCCACTTACCCATATTCCAGCATCGGTTCCGTTTCTGGTTAGCACAGAGACTATTGTGCTGTATTTAATGTTGTGAGCAGCCATGGTCATTGCCTTTGCTGCCGCCATACCTATGTTCAGGGTGAAGAAGTTGTTATTCTTAGCGAACGTGTAGACCCTCATGAAGACGTCTTTGGGTAAGTCAGCTTGTATTAGGTATGGGATTAATTCGATTAAGAATAACCTAGTGATAGCTATGTATCTATTGTGACCCTCATCGCCCATGTGCAAGCCCTGCGCTATTAGTGGTTTGATTGCTATTCCTCCCTTGTCCTTCACCGCTTCGTGTAATGCTGCCTTCAGAGCTGGAAACAGCTCATCGTGCATCCACTTTAGCCTATCCATTACCTCCTTATCGTACGCTCCGTATCTAAGAACCTTTCCTATACCCTCATTGAAGTTGCTGTACGCGTAGTTCCCGAACTTCTTGTCGTGAATTATGTATATAGGCATATTTGGTGTTACCACGCCGGCCATTGGGCACGCGCCGCCGAACTCGTGGTTAGGCTTGAACACTATGTCTCCTCTAGAGGCTATTTTCTCAGCTTGCTCCGGCGTATCAGCTAGGCCCTCGTACATCAAGGCCCCTATAACAGCTCCTTTTAGTGGGCCACTCATTCTCTCCCAGGTTATCGGTGGACCGGCGTGAAGAATCATATCGCTCTTGAATCCAGGGATGAAGTCCTTAGCAAGCTTCACATCTACGAGAACCGGCTCTGCCTCCATCATGTTTTCTACTGCTTTTTTGTTAGCTTCCTCAATCAGTTCTTTAAGGGACATGTTCTTTCAACTCCAAGGTATTTTGACAGATTATAGATTATGTATGGGACGGTTAATTTATTTGATTATTTGATTAAAAAAGATAATTTTAAATTCACAGAAGCTCTGATAGCTTGCTTTCCAGCTCCTTCTCAAGCTTCGGCCTAGGCTGATAGTTGACGTGAACGACCTTTACTCCTTGTTTCTTAAGGTCCTCGTAGAATATTCTTAGACCAACGTTAACGACCTTTACTTCTGTGTTGAATAGTTTTCTTGGCTCGACCATTTCTCATTCACCTCGCTTTAATATAGGCTTCAAAGTACTCCTTGTAGAACTTATCTACTATGTCACGGCTTATTTGTCCTCTTGATGCTACCACAGCCGCGCTTAGGACGCCGACAGCGTTCGTTGGCGGGACAATAGCCCCAACGCTTCTTAGCTTCTCGATTTGTGATTCGTATCCTTGTGGATCACCGCTTACTCCCAGGACGTAACCTATGATAACGAGCTTTCTGCCGTCTGCCTCAGCTATTTTTTGTGCCTCCTTTATGGCTGGTAGATGAGCTCCGACAGGGTCTACGTGTGAGCCGTATCCCAGGACGAAGTCCATGAGCACCACCGCTACCTCTGGGTCTTTGGCTTCCTCGATTAGCCTTAGCCTCCTGATTGTTGGGTCGATCATCGGGTGTGCTCTTCCAGCTGTGAACTCCTCTTCTCCTAGGTCCACTATGGTGTTTCCAACGCTTCTGAATGGGTCTGGCAACTGCTTCTGCCCTGGCAAGGGGGCGTTGCTGTAGAGCTCTATTTTCAGCTCGTCCAGCAGTGTTAACGCTTCGCTCGTCAGTGTTCCACCGGTGAACAGCCCTCTAATGTACTTCTGCTTGGGGCTCAACTCCTCCCAGTATGGCTGAAGCATGCTCAGTAGCTTCTCGTATTGGATCGTTAGCTTCTCTTTGCCTCTTTCGTATAGTTCCTCATCAACAAGCCTCACCGCCTCGAGAGCTGTGGCATGCAGAGACCTAGCAGCACTGGCTCTTCCCACAAGGCCTTTGGGCAAGCTCAGCGTGAACTTGCCCATAAACCCAAACACTATGGGCTTTCTTGTCTCCTTCTCGACGTACTGTAGTATTGATTCAAGCGTCTCCTTCTCGGGTGGCTTAGCAACAATGGTTAGAACCTTTGTTTCCTCGTCCCGGTCAAGGAGCTTTAGCCCAAGCTTCATCATTAAGCCGCCAACATAGTTCTTAACATCACCGCCTCCCACACCTAATCCCTGCGAGACGCCGCTCCCCAGGTTGTGTATTAGGCTGCTTACCTCCTGCAAACCAGTGCCAGCTGACGCAACTATGCCTATAGGCCCTCTCCTAACGGCATTAGCGAAAGCTATGGCGACACCATTTATAATGCTTGTCCCTGCCCCCGGCCCGAGAACCAGCAGGCCTCTCTCAAACGCGTATTTCTTCATTTCAACTTCGTCTTCCTTGGGCACGTGGTCGCTGAAAACGTGGACGTGAATGCCCCTCTCAAGGAACTTCATTGCTACTTCCTTTGCGTACTCGCCTGGAACGGATATCAAAGCCAAGTTAGCGTCCGGCAAGGCGGCCAAGGCCATATCGACATCGTAGAACTCCGCCTCACCTGCACCAGCTGGTTTAGACAACATCTCTCTTGCCGCTGCTATGGCTTTCTCCAACGCTTCCTGGCTTGATGCCCTGATAGCTATGAACAGGTCCCCCTCAGAGGCTTTCTCCACATCTGGCGTAAACACGCCGAGGTCCATGGCTAGCTTCTTGTTAGTCTCGGTCCCCATGGCAACAAGAGCTTCCTCTACTCCAGGTATCTTCTTCAGGTCCTCGCTTATCTTCATGAGAACTAGGCTGTCTCTAACAAGGTTTTTCTCCACAACTGTTTTAACGTATCCCATTTCTCAGAGTACCTCTCATTAAGAGTTATTTATAATGTAGGTGCATGTAGGATAATAAAGAAAACCGGTTTTAATTAAAAAAGAATTAATTAAATGTTTTACTCAGGGCCGTTGCATATAGCGAATATCCTTGCGAAGGCTGATTCCGCCCCTACAACCTTGATTGGAGCACCTACTATCAAGCATCTCTTGTTTAGCACCTTTCCTATCTCGCCGCCCAGGTTCTCAGCGTGGAAGACTCCTCTCGGGAACGTATATGTGTGTAGCACCTGGTAGTTCTCGGGCCATGGCATAGCCTCATCCACTGGCTTCCCAAACTTCTCTTTGAACTCCTCAGCGATGTCGGGCCTAACCCTCCTGATAACGGTGTTCAGTGGGTGGTCCTGGCTCACCGCGTCAACTCCTGTCCACTTCAGCTTCTTCTGGACACACCACTTGGCGAACTCCTTTGTTGGTCCAGGATGCTTTAGCTGGTACCTAACTGTATCGGCTGTTGGCTGGTCCCACTGGTACTTGTAGTACCCTGTGTGAATTATGAGTATATCACCATTCTTTATCTCGAGGTTGTGCTCCTTCGCCTTCTTCTCAATCATCTCACTTGTATATATGCTTAGGTCCTCGACCTCATCGCTTATATCAATGATTACTCCTTCCCCCACCCAGTGGTCAAGCGGAATTTCGCCTATGCCTGGGGACCCAGGCACGAAGTGCAGTGGTCCATCCATGTGGGTACCAATATGCCATGGAGTCTCTATTGCCTGGGCTTGCACCCTGTGCTCCGGCAAAACCTTTATCCAGTACATCTTGAATGGCGGATAGGTTGGGAAAGGCGGCGTCAATACTCCTAGTGGCTGGGACAAGTCATATAGCCTTGCCTCATCCCACTTTATCAGGTTGCCCCACTTGTACAGTGGTTTAGGTATGTATTTCGTCATGTATGACAAGTCTCTTTCTTCCAGGTATGAAGACATGCTTTTTACCTCAAAAATTTGTTTACAATAAATATTATTAAAATAAAAAGATTATAAATCCTTTGGATAGATACTACTTTGCACCTCACCTTTTCTGCCTCTAAACATAAAAAAGAGAGAAGCTCGCTTGCCTCGCCCAGATAAAAACCATGCAATGGATCCCCCTGATATCCCCGAATACTCCTTAATCAATGTATGAATATTAGTAGATGCGGTGAAGCATTTACTTTAAATAGTAGGAAAACTGGTTGTCTGGGGCCTAATTTACTGCGAGAAAATCTTTTTAACGCCCAGCAATACTTATTCACTACGAACAAATGGGCCCGTAGCTCAGCCAGGTAGAGCAGCGGGCTTTTAACCCGTTGGCCCCGGGTTCAAATCCCGGCGGGCCCGCCACATACCAACGGGGAAAGGGCTCCGAAACTCTGGAGTAAACGTAATTTAGATATGAGAAAGAAAAATGGTTTTTTGTGATTTTTATTTCTCTCGTAGCCCCACTATGGATACAGCTATTCCTATTCCAAGAAAAACTGTGCTTATCCCCAGGAGTATGGCGAAGTCGCTGAGCAAGCTGCTCATCGAGGCTGAGCTTCCCATGAGGAGGGATCCTCTCAGTATGTTTGCCGTGTAGGTTAGTGGATTGACGCTTGCTATTGCCTGTAGCCAGCTGGGCATTATTGATTTTGGGTAGAGGACGTTGCTAGCGAACATTAATGGTAGGTTGATGAGGTTCATGGCCATCATCTGGGTTTCCTGTCTTCTTGTTCTTATGGTTATCATCAACATGAGAGCGCTCATTGATAGGCCCAGGAGAAACAGTGATGCTATGCTGAGCAGCACTGGCCCTATGCCCGCTGGGCTGAGCTTTAGTCCTAGAGGCATCGCTATTAGCAACAGTAGTGATGCCTGGACGAGGGATCTCATGGATGCGGATATCATTTTCGATAAAACTATTGATTCTCTCCTGATTGGGGCCACGAGCAGCTTGTTTAGGTAGCCGGTACGTCTATCCCACGTCAAGCTCATACCACCGCTCATCCCGGCAAAGAATGCCATGACGGCGAGCATGCCCGTGGCCATGAAGCTGAAGTAGTCAATGCTGGATGAGCCGAAGAGCCTGGCCATCATCTGGTTGAAGAGAGCTGAGACCTGCTGGGTAACGTATGGGGGCAGATTGTTGAGAACCTCTGGCGGGATTGTGAAGAGCCCTGTTAAGTTGAAGGCCTTGCCAAACAACCCTATCCATAGTAGCGGCTGAATTATCATCATAACTATTATCCAGGGGTTCCCGAAGAACTTCTTCAGCTCTCTCCATACAAGGGCGTTTATTTCCCCGATGAATTCTCTAACCATATGCATCACCTTCTACGGAGCTGTATGTTTCTTCTGAAACGAAACATCTCTTCCCTGCTTCCCTCCTCATCTCTGAGCTTCCTGCCCGTTAGCTCCACGAAGACATCCTCTAGGCTAGGGGTCTTTATAAAGGCTTCAAGTATCTTTATGTTCTTCGCGTTCAGAAAAGATATTATCTGAGGCAAAAGGCTGGAGCTGTTCACAGCCTTGAGCCTAACGACGCCATCACTAATTGTGACGCCGAGAACGCCGTCAATGCTCTCGAAGATATTCCTAAGCTGATCGTTCACTATGTAGTCAAGCCTCAGCTCAATAACCTCTCCTCCAAGCTTAGCCTTGAGCTCCCTTGGGGAGCCGAGTGCCTTTATCTCTCCATAATCAATAATGGCTACCCTGCTGGAAAGCTCCTCAGCCTCCTCTATGTAATGGGTTGTCAGTATAACCGTTGTTCCGAGCTCCTTGTTAAGCCTTCTTATATAGCCCCAAATAGACCTCCTAACATTCGGGTCTAAACCAAGAGTGGGCTCATCAAGCAGAAGTAGCTTAGGCTCGTGTATCAACGCTGCGGCTAGCTCGAGCCTTCTCCTCATCCCTCCGGAGTAAGTCTCAACCTTCCTGCGCGCTGCCTCCTCCAGCTCCATCATCGATAAAAGCTCCCAGATTCTCTTCTCAGCCTTCTCTCTCGGCACATGATAGAGCCTAGCTTGTAGAAGTATGTTTTCATAACCGGTTAACTCGTCATCCGTTGCTATGTCCTGCAAGACATAACCTATATTCCTTCTAACCAAGCCAGGCTTACTTGATACATCAATTCCGAATACCTCGGCCTTACCGCTCGTTGGTTTAATCAATGTAGCTATAATGTTGAGCGTAGTTGTTTTACCAGCACCGTTAGGGCCTAGGAGACCGAAGACCTCTCCTTCATCTACATCAAACGTAATACCCTTTAAAGCCTCAACTCCTCCAGGATAGATTTTTCTTAGATTCTCTATGTTCACGGCCTTAGACATGTAGCGCTCACCCCTCAATTATTTCCATTATCTTTTTCCTCGCGTCATCCAGTACACCACTGATTGCAAGTGCTTTCTCATTATCGATCTCGTCATGATAAGCCATGATTATCTTGAAAATTCTCTTTAAGCTGAGGAATAAGCGCGCCTTACCGCTACTCGCCTCGACCCGGAAGAACTCGACTAACGTCCTTATCTCATCAATGTTGTTAGCGTAATACTCGTCACCAAGCCTCGTTAGGCCGTAAACCACTTTGCCATCAATCATTTTCTTTTCGATGAGCCCTCTTAACTCAAGCTTTCTAAGCGCTGGATAAATAGCTCCAGGACTAGGCTTGTATACACCGCCCGTGAGCTCGCCTATAGCCTTGCATACTTCGTATCCAGTAATGGAACTCTTCTCCTTTAAAACATGCAGGATAATCCCCAACAATATTCTCCTCGAGCCGCTCGGCCTTAGCATATTGTTCACTATTTTTTAGTATTCTATAGAATAGAGCTAAAGACTACGCCCTCTAATAAGCTTTTCGGCCGGGATAGATATTAAGAGAGCCTAGAAGCTCTTTGCCTAACCACTCGTAGAACAGACGATTAGTGCTCCCTACGACGTCCTCTATATATGAATGTATTAAAAGCTCTATTGATTCGCTTATATCTAGCCCCCTGGATTGAAGGTAGAACAACTCCTCAGTGCTTATGCTTGAGATATCAGTGCTGTGGCTGGCTTCCTCGACGATATCAGTATCAACCTCGAGTGATGGTACGCTCACAACCTCGGCTTCTCTTTCAAGGGGTATGAGCCTGCTTGTCAGCTTGTTTACGCTGTTTCTAGCTTGCTCAGTGGCTTTAACTGTACCTCGATGATATAGCTTTCCGGACAGGGCAGCGCCCCTCACTAGTATATCCGTATACGTGTACTCCCCCTGATTAACAGAGTTCGTTATGTAATCTACGTAACCATTGCTACTGCTGAAGATAAAGGCTTTGTAAATACCTGATGAACCATCCCCTCTTTGCACTGACTCGTCCTGAATCCTTAGAATGCCGCCGATACCGATTGTCTTGTAGCTAAGCCTCGCTTCATTCATGACCAGCGCTCTTCTCCAGCCGACAAAGACGCCGTTATCAAGCCTTGATGAAATTAGAGTCGAGTTCACCGTTGAGCCTTTATCAATGATGTACTCATTTGTTAATGATACTCCTCCAGAGCCAACCTCTCCTATGAGAGAAAGAACATCTATGTTGCTTACGGAATTTTCCTCTGCCTTTACCAATACATGATAGAATCTACCACCGCTGGTGGGGGAATCAACTATGATTGCTATTTTTACATTAGCTCCTCTCCGCACAGAAATCACCAGTGCTTTATCAACGCTGGCAATATGCTTAGCCATCAGCTTCCCTTCCTCGGGGGAAAACAAGTTAAAGACCTCGGTTTCAACGGGATTCCTCAGCTCAGCTACAATCTCGTTGCTTGTTTTCTCGAAAACTACTTCTTCATTTCTAAGCCGAAACACAGCATCGTATAAGTCGAATATCTGGCTTGGCACCGAAGAATAGGTGTCTGGCTCGGGGGGCTTCGTGCTCGTCTTCTTGTCTATCAGCTCCCAGTTAGTGTACTGCCTAATTGATGGGCTATCGTTATAGTATTGATAGGGCAGGCTGGAGATTAGGCTTAGCGCCAAAGTCTTCTTTGTAGCGTATGGTTCATTAAGCATTTTTCACCCAATCCCCCCGTACTTCTCGAACTCTAGTTGAATCACCTTGTTTAGGACGCTTGCATACTCAAATGGCAGGTCAACCAGGACTTCCTCGAGGAATCCTAGAACAACGAGGCTTTTGGCCTCCCCCTCCGTTAGCCCTCTAGACATTAAATAGAAAAGCTGGTTTTCCCCAAGCTTGCCTGTTTTTGCCTCGTGATTAATGACAGCTGAGTTGCTAAAAACTTGTATGTGGGGATAAGTATAGGCTTTGCTCCTGTTATCAAGAATTAAGTTCTCGCAGGAACTTGAAACAACAGCTTTATCGGCCTCTTTGTTAACTCTTATCAATCCTCTATAAACGTTTATTCCTCCATCACCAACAACGCTTTTGTTAACGATCTTAGCACTTGTATTTCTACCGAGCATGTAAACCTTAGAGCCCGTGTCCTTTAGCTTATTTCCGAGACTCAATGTTACCGTGTAGATAGTTGTCCTGCTGTTATTCCCTTTCAAAATAGTGCTTGGATAGACATAGGTTACTCTGCTGCCTATGCTCCCCTCGAACCACTCTATCACCGCGTTTTCCTCGGCTATCCCTCTCTTGTTATTGAAGTTGATTACGTTAGAGCTCCAGTTCTGAATAGTCGAGAACTTTATGTGCGCGCTTCTATGCGCGTATAGCTCAACCATTCCATCATGGAAGCTGTACCCCTTATAGATGGGTGCTGCGCATCCCTCAATGAAATGTATGTAACTGTTCTCATCAGCCACAATTAGTGTATGCTCGAATTGCCCTTCCATAGCGCTACCGATAAGGAAGAAGGCCTCGATGGGCTGTTTTATCTTCACGTTTTTCGGTACGTATACGAATACCCCACCGCTCCATAGAGCAGCATGTAGAGCCGCGTATTTATGCTCCGAGAAAGGAAAAACCCGAGTAAAGTAGCTCTTCACGAGGTCAGGGTACTTGTTGACCGCCTCCTCCATGGGTAACATTATTACGCCTTTCTCCTCTAGAAGCTTCTTGTAATTATGATAAATTGTTTCGCTTTCGAACTGGAGAGATAGCCCGCTCAGCACTCTTTGCTCTATTTCCGGTAAGCCCAGCTTCTCATAGTAAGCTCTTATCTGCTTGGGTATTTCATCCCAGCTCCTAGCCATGCTCGCTTCGGGTTTTAAGTAGTGTATAAGGGAGTCAACGTCTAAGTCCTCGATCCCCCTTATCCATTTGGGGCTGGGAAGCTTCTCGTACATCTCCAGGGCTCTAAGCCTCAGCCTCTTCATCCATTCAGGCTCTTTCTTAATCCTACTTATCTCTTCAACCAGTTCCCTCGAAATTTTTCCCTTAATTTCGAATGATTTCTCGTACTTGGTAGCTAGTCCCAGTATTTCCTCTATCCCTCCACTAAAGGTTTTCTTTAGCTGTAGCTTCTGCTCTTTTTCCCCGCTATGTTCGCTAATCATTGTTCACCACCATGTCCACGAGCTTTCTGTAGCCTCCCTCATCAATTGCTCTGGCTATTTCCAAGCCTCCCTCAGCCACTATTCTTCCTTCATGCATGACGTAGATTCTCGAAGGCTCAACATACCTGTATATCCTGGTGTAATGCGTGATTAGGAGAACACTTGTACCTTCATCAATGAGCTTCCTTATCAGTCTGCCAATCATCTCTAATCCATCAGCGTCGAGGCCGCTATCAGGCTCATCAAGAATGACGAGCTTTGGTTTAAGCAACAAAGCTTGGAGAAACTCCGCTCTTTTCCTCTCACCGCCACTGAAACCCACATTTACCTCTCTATAAAGAAGCTCTTGGCCAAGGCCAACGAGGCCTGCGTACTCCCTTGTTCTCTGTAGAAAGCCAGCATCATGCACAAACAACAGATTGCTTCTGTGACCAAGCCTCTTGTTGTAGCTAGCCAACATGAAGTTGAGTAGCCTTAACCCACTAATCTCAGGCGGGTTCTGAAAGGCCAGAAATATCCCCCTAAGACTCCTCTCATCAGGGCTTAGGTCCGTTATGTCCTCCCCCTCGAAGAGGATCCTCCCATTATAAATCTTGTATCGAGGATGACCAGCTATGATGTAAGCCAGGCTTGTTTTCCCAGAGCCGTTTGGGCCCATGAGAGAAACCAGCTCGGCTCTGCCTACGCTGAGGCTGACTCCATTAAGGATTTTTTTGTCATCAATGCCTGCGTGAAGGTCCCGTATCTCTAGAGTCATGATAACCACTCCTTGCTAGAAGAAGCACTCTTTTTATCAGTTAAGAATATTTAACATATGTTAATATATACTTTTCTATATACCTGGCCGATCTTGTCCCTACAATAAATAGTAAGGGGTCCCTTTACGGATTCATTGGCTCCATACACCCACTCTAGTTCATATCTATAGATGAGGAATTCCCCAGTGTTTCCTGAGCTCATTTAGCACAGAGCTGGTTCTCTCCTCTATATATCGTCTCGGGTCTTCCAACTTTCTATGGCAGGACAAGCATATTCTCCTAGCATAGTCAAGCTCAACTGAGCATTCTCTACAGATTTTCTTGCCACAAATAACACAGGTATCCACAGATGCACGTTTTCCGCACTCATCGCATAGGGTTTCCAGGCAAACCCTGCATATCTTCTTTTCCTTATTGAAACATTTTTCGCATATCCTTCTTCCACAGAGCCTGCATGTATAGTGAGCTTCCCTAGCCTCGCAGACTTCACACAGCGTCGTTGCGGGCCTTCTTACCCGGCGTGTGACCTCGTGGTGGATTAAGTAACTACTCAATCAGGCTTCCTCTAATGTACTTCAATGTCTCCTCATACTCATTATATATTTCGAGCGCGCTGCTTGTCCCAAGGATATCAGCTCCAATTCCCCATAGCAGAATAGCTTGAAGTGCTGTTCTTATTCCTCCCGCCGCTTTTATACCGACACCACTGCCAACAGCCTTTCTGATAATTATTACATCCTCAAGCGAAACTCCCCTTGAGCCGAAGCCCGTGTTTGTCTTTATGTAATCTCCTCCTGAACCAGCTATGATTTTAGATGCTTTTTCTATCTCCTCCCTGCTCAGGTAGCTGGTCTCTATGATGAACTTGGAGGTCAAGCCCAGGCTCCTCGCTAGCTCAGCTATGGCTTTTACCTCCTTCTCTACGTAGTCCCAGCTTCTGCTCTTCATGGCTGATATATTCAGAACCACGTCAACCTCGTCGGCACCAAGCCCGTGAGCCTGTCTTACCTCCTCTATCTTTACATCCAAGCTATTGTATCCCAGAGGAAACGAAATAACCGTTGATACAGGTATCTTGACTATCTCCTTGACAGATGCAACGATGAATGGAGGAACAACGATGCTTCTAAAACCAAGCTTATCCGCGTTTCTAGCATGCATCAACATCTGCTCAATGGTGTCAGTTGGCCTGAGAACGGTATAGTCAATCTTCCTAGCCGCGTCCTCCTTACTCGCTGGTATCCTGCTTTTGTCTAGGCTGAGCAACCCTAGGCACACCCATTCTTCTTTTAACATGAATCCTTATATGACCAATGAGGTCATCCAGCGAGAAGAATATAGGTTTATCCTCGCCAACCCCACATAGAGGGCAGTAGTAAAAACCATTCTTCTCATCGAAAAAAGCACTGAACAAAGATCCCATGTAATCAATAGTTACTTTTTTGACCTGCTCAGCCATTTATCTCACGATTTCCTGATGGTCGCTATGCTGTTATCAGCTACCCCGTTATCCTTCATTAACTGTGGATTTGCGATGACGATGTCCATCGGAACATCCTCATCGATAATGACATTCATCGTGAACCTCTTTTTGCCCGCAACAACCAGGACGGCTGTATCGGTTATTCCAAGCTGCGAGGCTAGCTGTGGGTTAATTTTTATCTGGTTCTCCTCGACCTCCCCGTACCTAACTCTTATTCTTTTTTCCTGAAGCACTTTTTGTCTCGAGAACAGAGATGTAGCTGGAGGAACAACCGCTGCTAGTGCCTTCACATCCATTTTTCTTTGTGGGTAAACCTCCTCCTCCTTTGACTGCTCTGACTTAATCTCCTGTTTTTGTTCCTCGCTCAAAGGTAAACACCCATAAACATTACTCAATACCAAACAATAAGAATAAATAGGTAATAACAATTATTGTTTATCCTTATACGCTCCAGCTATTCTTTCTCCTCGGAGAAGAAAATGGGCCCCAGCTCCTCAATCTCTACGTTATCATATATAAATCTCCTTAGGGATTCAACAAGCTTGTCTACGTGGACCCTGACCTGCTTCCACGAGTCCCTGTCCCTGAGGGTAACCGTGCCGTCAGTGAGGGATTGATAATCAATAGTGACGCAAACGGGCACGCCTATCTCATCTGCCCTGGCGTATCTTCTGCCTATGCTTCCCGAGTCGTCATATGTAACCATCAGGTCTGTTTCCTTAAGCATGTCGTAAATCCTTTTAGCCATGCCAACAATTTTTTCATTATCAACCAATGGGAGAACAGCTACTTTCACCGGCGCTATTCTTCTTGGGAAAGAAAGTATCAGCCTTCCCTGCTTCTCTCTCAGAGCATACTCCATCGCCACATAAAGCAGTCTCTCACTACCGAACGAGGGCTCAACGACGTGTGGAGTAACGCTAATTGTTACTACCTTCTCAACTACCTCCTCGATTACCAGGTGATTCCTGGAGAGCCTTACCCCACTCACTTCTATGAATCCCTTATTATCTAACTCTCGCTTAAGCACCTCGGGGCTCATGCTTTTTATCTGTTGTTGTATGGAATCAAGCTTATCTTTTAGCTCTCTTCCAAGAACTGCTTTGTTTAGCCTCACGACAAGCGTTCTTCGCTCAACCGGCTCTCTAAGCTGTTTTCTAACCGTGAGGTCCTCCCCGCTGAACTGCTTGTGTCTCGACAAGTCGTAGTCACCTCTATAGGCATGACCAGCAACCTCTATCCACCCCCACCTAGCAGTTTTGACTAGCTGATCGAATGTCTGCCTCGAGTAATGAGCTCTTTCCTCGGGCAGTTTCTCCTCGAAGACAATGTTTGTTCTGGGCACACCTATCTTTTCAAGGAATAACGTGGATTCATACATCCAAAAGGCCATCCATGGTGTCTTTATCACGCCTTGCCTAAGGGCCTCGTCAATTGTGAATGACTGCGGCTCCTCTATTTTTTCCCTCCTCATATCAGCTGTTATCAAGGAGAGCTTCTCATTCCTCACCTTATCGATGTACTCGTCAGCGCCCGGCTCATTTTGGTCGAAGAAAAACTCGAACTCCATGATTGTGAATTCCCTTAGCCTTATCAGCCCTTGCCTTGGAGATATCTCATTTCTAGCCACTCTTCCTATCTGCGCTATCCCTATTGGAAGCTTGTTTCTCATAACCTGGTGAACTCTTTTGAAGGATATAAACATCCCCTGAGCTGCCTCGGGCCTGAAGAATCCAACGGAGCCTTGATACGGGCCTATCTGGGTTCTGAAAAGTAGGTTGAATAACCTGACTTCTCCTAGCTCACCACCACACACGGGGCATCTAAGCCCCGATTTACTGATTATATCTGTTAGTTCCTCAACGCTTTTTCCCTCAGCCTTAACGCCCAGCTTCTCCTCTATTAGCTGGTCTGCCCTGAAGAACCGGCCGCATTTCTTGCAGCCAACTATTGGGTCAACAAAGTTCTCTACGTGACCGCTTGCTATGAACACCTTCTCAGGCGTTATTACCGGCGTTTCTATCTCCACTATTAAGTCTGGGTAACGTTTTATGAAGTGCCTTCTCCACTCCTCAATGATATTCTGCTTAAGCAAAGCACCGTAGGGACCTAGGTCATAGAACCCAGCCACTCCTCCGTAAATCTCGAAGGCTGGCCAGAAAAAGCCCCTTCTCCTACCAATATCTAGCACCTTGTCAGCCAGGTCGTCAATAGCCATAAATACGCACCATTAAAGCTCAACAATCTTTTTATGAAATAATGGACTTATATATAGTCTCCCATATGTTTACAACCGAAAGCCTCGCCCTTCAAAGCGTGGAGGAGGTCAGTGACCTCTTTCCTGACCTTGAAAATAAGGTTCTCAGTCGTGATATGTTTTTATTTAATGCATAGTTAGGAGGCAAAAATTGTTCTCTTCGTGACATGGTTTATTATCCTTTATAGGCAATATTTCACTAAAGTCTTCTTGAGGTATATACATTGCCCAGGAAAAAAACAAGCGAGGATGAAGAGAAGATTACTGTGGCTGACGCCGTGAGAATAGCGGTCACTAACAGAGCATCTTATCTGGAGTGCCTAAGAGACGGTGTAGTTAACTACACCTGGCTGGCCGAGAAGATAATGAATGATGTGGAGAGAATAACGAAGAAGAAGAAAGTCAACATAGATGCTGTTAAGGCAGCGCTTATAAGGTTCCAGCAAGACCTGCAACAAGAAGAAACAACTCAGAGAACAACTGTTGGCTATGTTATATCAAAAAGTACCACAGAGCTACAAAACGATATCACTGTCATAACGATGAAAAAAGAAGTCGTCGAGAGAAGATTTGAACAGCTCTTCAAGCTCGCCGGAGAGACCAGGTTTTTCAACCTGAACCAGGGGAAAAAAGTGTACACAATAGTCATAAGCAGCGAGGATGTCCCCGAGCTACTCAGGGTGTTCGACAAGAAAGAAGTGCTCGACAAGCTGGATAACCAGTCAGCAATCATTATAATAAGCCCGTACGAGATAGTTAACACTCCTGGCGTTGTTAGCTTCATAACCAGGCTCTTATACGTAAATGGAGTTAACATCACACAACTCAACAGCAGCTACACAGACACTATCTTGATACTACCAAAGGAACAAGCCCTAAAGGCATACCATATACTAGAAGAAACAATAGAGGAGTTTAGATCGATGATTAAAACCCCAATAACTACATGATTTTTTGTCTTAAAAAACCAAATTAATCATCCTAGCTGACCGCAAACTGGACATCTCGGGTTTCTCTTTACATTGATGAAGTCGAAGCTCATGTTCTTCAAATCAACCACAAGCAGCTTGTTCTTAACAACGCTGCCTTTTCCAACTATTAGCTTTATTGCCTCGAGAGCCTCCATTAAACCCAGCACTCCCGCGACCGGGCCAACTATCCTGACGCATGATCGATTCCCGATAGATGAGAACAAACAATGAAGACAGGGGGTCTCCCCCGGCACAACGACCATTAGCTGGCCGTACCATGACTCGACTGCCGCGTGTATAAGTGGTTTTTTATGCTTGACTATCAGCTCGTTTATCCTCAGCCTCTGCCTCCAGCCATCCATCCCATCAATAACTACATCGGATTTCTTTACAATCTCCTCGAACTCCGGTGAGAACACATCCATTACGTACGCTTCTACCTCGACCTCGGGGTTAAAGCTCTTAAGCCTTCTCTGCGCAACTACTGCTTTTTCCATGCCTATATCCTCAGGCATGTATATGACCTGCCTGTTAAGGTTCGTCTCCTCGACCTTATCCTTATCAACAAGTATTACTTTTCCCACGCCGGCCGCGACCAAATACAAGGATGCTATTGAGCCGAGGCCTCCCAGCCCAGCCACAAGTACTGTTGAGGACCTAATCTTTAGCTGACCCTCAACGCCTAGGTCATGGAGTTGCCTGTCATACCTGCGCCAAGAAATATCCAAGTGCGTGCACCCGAGCTATAGGGTTAATCGCAACAATAAAAAATTGTCAATATAAGTAAATATATTACGTAGTACATACACTAAACGTAACTTTTTATAAGAGGACAAGACAAATCCATGAATAGATGAGGAGCTGAAATGGCTGAGGAGTACTTTAGGCCCGATGAGATGATTAATCAAAGCATAGCTGAAATGAACTTGACGGAGGAGATAGCTGGCATTATAGACATAATAACCAAGGAGGGCCTTAGGCTAACCGAGCTCTTCAACGCTCTTTGCGGGGGGAAAGTCGAGCTAGTAAAGAAAGGCTACGAATACATTAGAAGCTTGAAAGAGGATGCTCAACTGAAAAAGGAAAAGACTATGGAGTACTTGGTGAGGGTGGCCCCCTCTCTATTAAATAGAGAGATATACACCTTCGCTCTGTATCACCTTGATACTCTCTCCCAACAGTTAGATGAGTTAGCGTTTAAACTGAGCATAGCTGCCTCGGAGCTATCAAAGGTAGATGGCGATATCTGCCTCGAGGCGACAAGGGTAGTACAGAAACTAAAAGAAATGCTGGATTACCTGCTTGCAGGCGCTAAATCCATCAACGTAAACAGAACCAAAGCCCTTGAGCTCACGAACCGCGTCATTAATTATGAAAACGATGTTGATATAGTCTATAGGTCATTAGACCAAAGAATAATTGAAAAAATGGCTCAGTCAAGGGAGTTCCTTCTTGCCTACTCCCTGATGAGAGAAGTGCTGAGCTTCGCTGAGGGCACAGCTGATTTAGCGAGGGATATAGCGTATGACCTCAAGTACATCGTCTTCTACAGGAAATGAGAAGCCTCGCGGAGTACTAATAGGCATAAGGGTAATAGTTCCGAACCCTGATGAAGCGAGTGAGCTTTATATAAAGGGAGTTTACGGAAAGCCCTTCGGAATTAAGAAGCCTGGCTTACAGAAATACAACGATGTACTAGAGTTATCCCTATTCGAGGCGCTTTACTTGCTCGAGAACGATTCCATTACAATTGAGAACGCTGATGGCAAGAAACTGAGTGTCGAGGAGCTAAGAAAGATAAGCTTAGAGAGAATACCGGATTTTCAGGAGCTATACGATGTTTACAGGGATTTTAGAAAGAAGGGGTTCATAGTTAGGAGTGGAATGAAGTTTGGAAGCGACTTCAGCCTTTACAAGACCGCTCCTGGAATAGAGCATGCGCCTTACCTAGTAGGCGTTTTCAAAAAAGACAGCGAGATTGACCCAGTGGAGCTAATCAGAGCTGGAAGACTTAGCCATAGTGTTAGAAAAAAGTTTATTATAGCTGTTCATCTAGGAGATAACGTAAAATACGCGTTTCTGGAATGGTACAAGCCATAATGAGTGGTGCAAGGTCTTCTTGAATGAAGACAAACTTTTTCATGAGAGGTAACCAATATAAAAAACTTGTTCTAAAACGGTGATACATAGTTGTTTGACAAAAATAGATATGAAAGAAACCCTGGGTGGAGAGATAAGAAAGAACAAAGAGAATACGGTAGAAAGGGGGATTTCAAACAATATCAACACCAACCTCAAAGACCACACTATGAGGAAAGACCGGCCGAACCATCGCCAATAAACGGTAATTGCAACCCTCTCTGCCCGTTGTTCTGGTGCGGAAAGCGAGCGTACCAGATTAGGAGGGATCCCTCCACTGGGAGGAAATACGTCTATTGTACATGGATAGGAGACGAGTGCATAGGTGCCTCATGCCAGTACGCTAGTTGCAGAAACAACTATCTGTTGCCTGATGGCTCGTGTGCTTGGGTAAAACAAAAAAAGATAAGTGAAAGCGAAACAGAAGAGGAGTTTATTGTTAGGGACCTACTCGACGAGAAAACCAAGAACCTCGTATCAAAGAAGCTAGGTAAGAGAATCAAGGATGAATTTCTCTAAGCTTCTCCGGGCTCCCAAAAACGAGTTTCTCAGACACAGCCGCAAATAAGTTAATGAATAATGATGATGAATTCCAAGATTCCTCGAGATAAGTTCACGTGATTTCCCGTGAGATAAATGAGAGACAAGCTAAAATCTAATTCATTAATGCCAGACAACAATGTTTTAATTGGTTCCACGCGATGAGCTCTACATCACTGCTTGAGAAGATGGAGTCTTTTTATCGCTCAATGGGATACCCGGTAGCCACGAAGAACAATTATCTGCTTGTGAAGGGGGAAAGACCATTTGTTATCGAGATTTCGCCGGACAACACGGTTATTAGGGTTACGGTCCTAACGGAGATAGAGCCACGACAAAACGAGCTTGAAAAAATCTTGAAGCTAAACTTCTTCAGGTATGGAGTCAAGCTATCCATCGATAGTGAAGGCTTCCTTGCAGTTATAAGCGAAGCTCCCCTATCTTGCTACAAGGAGAGGAGCCCCGCCGTAATTCACGAGGAACTCGTCGCCATACCCATCAAAGTAGCCGAGGAACTTGAATCTCACTGACTATTATAAAATTCTTTATAGCTTCTCTGAGCCACTGAAGCAGGATTAAAGCAATAGGTCTTCAGCTAGTTCTAAGTGTCTCCTTGACCCATAGCTTAATGAGTGGAAAGCCAATTAATGATACTCCTAGCATAAGAAGAAGAGTGCTTCTAATACCTATAACTGGTGATATCGTGTTGAAAACAGAGATTCCGCTAAAAGTCATAACATTCATTAATGCAATTGTTGAGGCTGAGATCTCCGGTGGGTAAAGCTCCTTGGCAGCCGCTGGCTGGACTATGTGGAACCCAACCGTTAATCCAAGAGATATTGTTCCAACTAATGCGAGAATACTGCTTGATTTCATGTATGCTAGTAAGAGGAGGATCCACGACGAAATAGATAAACACCCTGCTACTAGAAGAAAGGGCTTCCTTATTCTGAGGATATCATCACTTATGTATCCGACGATTATGCTTGTGGGTCAAATGTTCTATGAGACTCTGGGCCTAAGCGCTGATGAGACTAGCAAGCGCTTATTACTAATACCACTAGTGCTCATGCCGTTCGTCCCTAGATATTCATTTTCATTAATTCATGTTTGTTCGTTGCATCTAGGGACTTCCGCCTTGCCCATGCTTCACGGGCAATTAGCATGGGTTCATGGGTGGCGGTCGAGCCCAACGGCACGGGGCTCCCATCTACTTTCGACTCGCCTAGGCTTGGAGCATTGCTCCCATTGCCTAGGCGGGCTCTGAAGAGCAGGTTGTAGCAGGCTACTACGTCTCTGTGCCATAGCTCCCCGCCCCTAGAGCATATGCCAATTCTGCTTCCATTCTCATAAACAATGAGAGAGTTATGAATTGGACACGCCCTAGACGTGTTCCCTGGGTTTACGTAGACTACTGTGACGCCACGCTCTTTAGCCTTCTCCTCTATGGCTTTTTGAACTCCTTTGAAGGATGCTTGGTATATTCTATGCCTGAGCTGGTCATCCTTGATATGGTTAATCATGTTCCTGGCTGGGTGCTTGCCGAGCCTCTCTAAGACAATGGCGTACTGTTTCTCGCTAGCGACTCTAACAATTATGTTTGCTAGCTTTGACCTCAGATCATTTTTTCCTCTTCCTCTCATTAAGCTTTTTGAGTGCTTTCTTTTTTGCCCTAGATTTACCCCCATAGAGCTTATCATACTTCTCCTGTATCCTCTTCCTACGGTAGTAGTAGCCCAGGACTATGTCTTTAAAGCCGGTCTCAAAGAGGTAAACTCCGTTGTCAATCAGTACCACTTCATGGCTCTCATTAACGTCAACAGCTATGAATCCTCTCGGCTCGAACAACTCAATATTCTTTTTAAATGTTAAGTAAACAAATAGTTGCCTGGTCTTCTTATTGAGCCTTATCCTAGCTTCGGATGCTGGTTTCCAGCCAGTATTCACGTACCTCCAGAACTGCTTATGAGGCTCTAACCCAATAGCAATCCAGCCTCTGTGGGTCGCTATCTCAATGCTCGTTAAGCTCCTCATCTTCCACAAGTGGTCGTCTAGCCATATTGAGACCCTGTTAACCTCTGGGTAATCACTCTCCGCTAAACCCTTCTTCTTCAACCTCAAGAAGCTCTTAGCTCTCGCGGATGCGTCTTTACACGACGTGTATGCATAGTGCGAAGGCAGCTGTGGGTACTGAGACCTGAGCTCCCTATACTTCAATGCTTTGAGTCTTGTGAAGCTCGCTACTCCATTTCTCACGGCGTGAAGAACTAGTTGCTCAACCATGTTCCTATACATGCCCTCAAGCTCGACAAAGACCCTAAACAACTTCCTGGGTAGAGGAGTAGACTTAACAATAACTGTCCTAGTAGCTTCAATCACTCTTCTCAACCTTTTCTAGCAACTTTTTGAATCCCTCAACAAGCCTCTTCTTCTTATGGCTCCTCATCCCATAGAGCCTCCCAGCGAAGGAAGTTACAATCTCTATTAAGTCCTCTACAAGCTCCTGATAGGCGTCTTTAGGTTCTTCTCCGAATACAACCTCAGTTCTAACGCCATATTGTTTGAAGAAGTACTCTAGGTATTCGTAGCCAAATCTCGTCAATCTATCTCTATACGTCACTACAACTACGTCTACCTGTCTATTGATAACATTGTTGAAGAGCTTTAGTAAGCCATTTCTATCAGTCTTCAGCCCACTCGCTACATCGGTAACTATATCTATTATTTTGTAGCCCTTAGATGAGCAGTACTGTGTCAAGTATTCTATCTGTCTCTCCAAATCGCTCTTTTGATCGATTGAGCTTACACGAGCATATATGATTGCCCTGACCTCTTTGCTTATTGGGAGTCCCTCAGCAATTCTCCTAACCTCGCTCTCAGGAACTCTATACTTGCCGCCGGCAGTTCTAATAGCCTTGATCCTTCCCTCTCTAACCCATCTAGCAAGAGTAGAATAGCTAATGCCGAGCCTCTGACAAACCTCCTTAGGTCTCAACAACCTCTCTGAAAACACTGAAATAACTAACACCAACAATAATAAACAAAATCAAAACTTATAAATCTAACCTCTAATCATCAAACATCCCAGCTTGACTGAAAAGACACGACCATGGCATAAGTGATGATGCCTGAGACCCCTATCCCATATATATGCGTGTCTCTGAGAACATGTTTTATTCCATTCATGGTTGTCTTGAGGTTAGTTTTGAACGTTCCTCGCGAATCGCGCGTATCTGTTCTGAACAGCATTATAGCTATTAGTAGCGTTATTGCCGCGAAGAAAATCATCGTTGACTTCATCCCTACTTTGAGAAGCATTAGCCTTAGAGGGTATGTAGATGCGAGGGAGCCTGCGTTGCCCGCAACTATGGCCACCGCTGTCAGTAGGCCCTGGCTCTCCTTTGGGTAGTAGTATGACGATGCCCTATGAAAAGATAAGTAGGCGACCGAGGCAGCGAAACCAACGAGCAATCTACCGATAACTAGGACCCACGCGTCATCAACGCTCATCATTAATGTCCCAAAGGTCATGACTAGAAGAAAAATAAAGCCCGCTCTCCTAACACCAAGAGAATCTACTATTGGGCCGACGATAAGCTGGGCTAAGGCGTACGTGTAGAAGTAGGTTCCTGAAAAAATGCTTAGTAGCTTAACAGGGTCCCACCCATTCTTAATGGCAATAGCGGTTATCTCTGGCTTGAGAATTCCGCTCATCGTCCTATGAAAATAGGCTAGAAAATAGCTTGCTAGAATCAGAGAAAGAACTATGTAGACGTTGCTTTTTTTCGTATACTCTCGCCAGTATTTACTGCTGCTTGGATACACAGATGTAATATGATTCAGCTACTTTAAGCTCATCAATGTTGCTTGGAAGCGAGAACCTAAAGATATAACCACCCATTGAGAACAGGTATATTTTCTCCTTCTCCTGGTCAATTACCTTGTATAGAAAGGCCTTGCCGCAGTAATCAACGTTGCTTCCAGGCTGAATCTTCTCATCAGCGAGAGTAACCGTTAAGCTCTCATTAATCGAGTAGCTCAGCTCAAGGTCCTCATGAAACTCAAATATTAATGAGCCACCACCGCTAACCTCGCATGTAACCTTGAATAACCTTGGAAGCACATGCTTCTCAACGTTTTTCACAGTGCAGTTAAACCTCTTCATCATACCGAGCACCTAGCTACTACATGAGATATGGAGAATCAACACATTAATATTTTAATAACAGCTATTAGCTTTTTTAAGTGTTAAGACAAAATAAAAAGCGTGATTCACATGAGCGTGGTGAGTGCCACAAGGAGAATGATGAGTGAGCTAAACTCCCTTCTAGACAAAAAAGTGATAATCAAGCTTAAAGACGGAACAACAGTGAAGGGAGAGCTATTCGGCTTTGATGACAAAACGTTCAACATAATGCTGAAAAACGCTAACGATGGACACAATGATTATCCCTTGATGATAATAATGTCGGATTATATAGCGTACATCTCCGCTGCTGAAACGCCATTATTCAATCCAGATGAGTTCGCGCAAATCGTTATTGGAAAGCTTAACTTAAGAGAGGCCGACGTAAAGGTATACCCAGAGGCAGGAATAGTGGTCGTGCTTAATTCAATAAAGATATCTGAAAAGGGAGTTGAGGGAAGCGGGCCGCTTGCCCACAAGATATATGGATTATTCACGGAGTACATGGAGAGTAAGAAGAAAAGCTCATGACTCTGGAGTTGAAAGTACAATTTTGCTTTTCTAATTACTAGGTTTTTATCATTAAACTTTCTGTAGAAGACTGTGAGGCTTCCCCTTATACACTATTTTCTCGGGCAACCTATCCTTGTTCCTCTCAAGAAAATCCAACTCGTCTTGCTTTTCTTTTTCCCTTATATAGTCAGGTAGCATGTGAGGTATTGAATCAATAATGGGGTACCATCTACCACATGATGGACAGTAAATAGCTCCCTCTTCCACCTCCCACTTAATGCACTCCTCACATGGGGGCCTTGAGGATAACTCCTTTATGTACTTGTTCTGATATGCGCAGTAAAGCTCGCATAGTGGAGGCTCGCTTGGGAGCTTTCTGCTTGGATACTCCTTTTTACTTATAATATGCAACTCCAATGGGAAGTGCCTGCACATAGGGCATGCCAGTAAATCCATCAATCTATACTTCATTCCCAAACACCTGTTCTCAGTGGAAAAAATCGTTCTACAATGAGGCTAGAACAATTATTATACCAATCTCTTTTCTTTTATATAAATAATGCGTATTCATAACACAGAGATTTAGTTATAAAAACTGACCTCCTCCCCGCCCTGAAGGGCGAGGCTTGGTTGAAGTTGATAAAACGGCCGGGGTTTGAGTCGCTTAATTCTTACTCACCTTCTCTATGATGCTTTTCACCATTTTTAGGGTTTCCTCCGCTTTCTCCTTACTCAGGGACTCAACCATTATTCTTATAACCGGTTCTGTTCCGCTAGGCCTGATAAGCACCCATGTATCGTCCATAACTATTTTTAACCCATCTACCCTTATGTACTGGCCATGCTCAAATCGCTGTTCAAGCTCCATGTACAGCTTCGAGAGGTCAAGGTTTCCTCTTGGAACCTTGGTTTTAACCATAAATGTCCGTGGATAAATCGAGTACAGCTCTGATGCGTTCTTGTTAGTCATGGCCAAAAGCTCCATCATTAGGGCTAGAGCCGCTCCAGAGTCTCTTACAGGCTGGTGAACAGGGTACATTATTCCGCCGTTCTCCTCAAAGCCCAGCAGGCCTCCCTCGTTTTTCAGAGCTCTAGCTATGATTGGGCTCCCAACCTTTAGCCACACTACGCTTATTCCATGCTTCTTGAGTAAAGGCTCGATAAAAGAACTTGAGCTTATACCTGTGTATACTCGTGGAGGCAGCTCCGGGTGCTTCTCACGCAGGAAAGGAGCTATCACCACAGCTGTTCTGTCGCCCCATTGAACTGTGCCCTTCTCATCAATAACGACAGCTCTATCCGCATCTCCGTCAACGCCTACACCTACATCAGCTCTAAGCTCTCTAACCACGCTTGAAGCTTCTTTAAGGGAATCCACGGTTGGCTCAGGCTCTCTTCCACTCATAAATGGGTCGAGATTACCATTAATGACGATGGGCTTTCCTCCAAGCCTTCTAACTATTTCCGGTAGCGTTAATGAGCCAACGCTGTTAGCCGCGTCAATCACTACTTTCAGGCCTTTTCTCCTTATTTTCTCAGCGTCAACCAGCCTAACTACCTCGTTAACATAGAACTCGTTCACGCCGCTAACGCTACGGGTAGACGTTGAGGCTTTATTCCAGCTCACCTTCTTGTACTTCTCATCGAAGAAAACCTCCTCTACTTCTTCCTCAACTTCTCTTGGAGCCTCAATGCCATCATTCATAATGAGCTTTATACCATTATACTCAGGTGGATTATGACTGGCTGTTATCATTAAGCCAGCCTCAAATCCCCCGGACCTCGAAATATATAGTTGCAGTGCAGGTGTGGGCGTTAAACCAGCAATGTATGGTCTGCACCCACTGTTAAGAAGGCCCGTCGCTACTGCTAGCTCCAGTATTTCTCCGCCGAGCCTAACGTCTCTCCCTAATAATATGTTTGAGCCCTCGCCTATAACCGTGCATACTGACATTGATAGTTTCATGGCCATTACTGGGTCTATGGATTCGTTGAGAATGCCTCTTACCCCATCAGTGCCGAACAATCTTCTAGACATAAGCGAGCACGCACCTTTATTTGATTGTATTTTCACTCTTTATATATCTTGAAAGCGAGGAACCGGTGCTCCGCTTTGCTATTGTTTGGTGAAAATAGAAAGTTCCTGCAGATAGCTCTTGACTATACCGATTTAGGTAAGGCAGTTAGCCTCGTCAAGCAGGTTTCCGACCTCCTGGGGCAAAGCGTTATAATAGAGGTTGGGACGCCGCTCGTAAAGAGCTTCGGGGTATATGAATCAGTCAGTGCTATAAGAGAGGCCGTCGGCAAAGAAGCGGTCATTCTCGTTGACATGAAAACCATGGATACGGGATACCTAGAGGCGGAACTAGCATTTTCGTCTGGTGGCAACATAACCACGGTTCTTGGAGTTGCTGATGATGAGACAATAAAGGAGGCCCTAAGAGCGGCCAGCAAGTACGGGGGGCTTGTCCAGGTTGATTTGATTAATCACCCCGACCCAATAAGAAGAGCCGAGCAACTAGTCGAGATGGGAGCACACATAATAGGGCTTCACGCAGGCATAGATACTCAGAGAGGAAAAAAGCTAAGAGCAATCGACCTCCTAGACACCATAGAGGGAGTAAAGAAAAAAACAGTGAACAAAGCGTTGGTATCCGTAGCTGGAGGAGTAAAGCCAAGCGAGACGAGAATACTGGCCGAAAAAGGAGCGGACATAATAGTTATAGGAGGAGCAATAACGAGTAGCCCATCACCACGCGAATCACTCCTCGAGGCACTCAGAAATCTAGATATCCGGAGGCCAAAGTAAGTCTCACTAAGTGGAATTAAAGAATAATGATTTTAGCCGTGATTTCCAACTTAAATTTCTTGCAGATGAAGAAAGGGGACCTCGCCCGACTCGATGAGGACAACAGGTCTCCCTGCCTGATGCGACTCATCATTCATGTACGAATTTTGTTCTGGAAATCGCTTTCCACGTAGTCATTTAAGTTACCTGTAGTCTGAAACAAGAAGGTTAGTGGTTTTTAGTATAGATAAAGACAATGCAACCGTTATTTTTTCTTGTTATGTGGCCCAAGAAGTAGTGAAGGTGTTTTAAAAAAAGTGTATTTAGTTTTTCTTGTAGGATTACTTGTTTACTTCTTCTCCTCCTTGACTGGTCCTAGTATTCTTGCAACCTTCTTGCCTGTGAATGGGCTTACTGCGAATGCGATTCTTATCTTTCCTCTCTTGGTCTCCTTTACTACTACCTCGTACTTGTCTGTCTCGAAGGGCTTCTTCTCCTTTATGTCAAAGAACTTTAGTTTCTCGGGCATGGTTTATCCCTCTTATGTTTGCTTCACTATAAATATTATGCTTGATGATTATAAAAAGATTTCGCAGACCCGGGGTTTTTGATGGTTCTATGCATAATATGCGTATTGATGAGCTTATTAGGTAGCTAAATCAAGTCTATCCGTGATGAGAAAACTCATGATCGATAAAAAACCAATTGGGAAAACGAATGAATATGTTTCCTCACTGGGCCTTGGTACATGGAGCATAAGAAACTACGGAAGAGCAAAGGAGGCTTTTATCTACGCCTTGAACAACGGGATTGACAACGTTGACACCGCCGAGATGTATGATAATGGAGAGGCCGAGAGGTTCATCGGCGAAGTCATCAGGAGCGTTGGAAAAGAGAGGGTCTTCGTTACAACGAAAATGTTGCCTTATCACCTCGAGTCCCGCGATTCTGTGCTCAAGGCTGCCAGGGCATCATTAAACAGGCTTGGCCTGAGGAGCGTTGACTTGTTCCTGATTCACTGGCCAAGCCACAAGCACTCTATAGAGCATCAAATCAAGGTCTTCGAAAGCCTTGTCACCGAGGGGCTCGCCAGGTACATAGGGGTCAGCAACTTCACTAAAAACCAGCTCGAGGAAGCAATCCAAGCACCAAGGTCAACAGAAATAGTTGTTAATCAAGTTCACTACAGTGTCTTGCACAAGCACGTGGTGGAGTCAGAGTTGCTTCCATTCTGCCTTGAAAATAGAATAACTATTCAAGCTTACACACCGCTTGAAAGAGGCGAAGTAGCTAGACACCCGGTGATTATGCAGATATCCAGGAAAGTAAACAAAACGCCCATACAAGTTGCACTTAATTACCTAATATCGAAGCCGAACGTCATTGCTATTCCAAAAACAGAGAGCTTAGAGCATGTAAAAGAGATAATCGGCACGATGGGCTGGAGGTTGCCGAGAGACATAATTGATGAGCTTCGCTCACTGTGATAGTTTCTCATTGTCTTAGGCTAACGAGATAAACTCACATAGACTGATACATAGGGTCCTAGTTCTGACCTCTTCCCATGAAGGGCGAAAGTTTCTTTTGAGCAGTTCATTGGTTCCCCTCATCTGCTCGAGTCTGTAGCTGTCGTTTGAGGGCAATCGGTGTGGCCATAGGCCCCCAATCACAGCTTGTATGGGTGGCTTCGCTCCCCGCATCCACATGCTTAGGGGCAACCACAGTTCTTGATTAAAAACAGGAAAAAAGCATTTACATTTTATCCCCGCCCTGAAAAGCGAGGCTTTCCGTTGCGAAGCTCTTAGCTTAGATTCGGATTAACCTATTCCACAATGAAAGAGTCTTCACCCTTAAAGACGAGGCTTTAAGTAGTGAAGCTCGTCTGGCTGGTAGGTTGCTAAATAGTTTCGTTGCAACGCTATAATAAAAAAGCGTGCTAGAGTTCTTTATCTAATCGTTTATCCTAGTTATTTATTTTGGTGATAGAAATTGATTTGCGGCATTGTCCTATCAGGCGGGGAGTCCAAGAGGTTCAGGGAGTTTGTCCCGGGCATCGTTGATAAAGCTCTGTATGTATACGAGGGCGAGACGTTGTTGCAACGGTCCGTTGAGTTGCTGGAGAAAATATCTGACCATGTAATCATCTCTGCTGGCACGCCCGAAAAAACCTACTTGTACAGGGAGCTGGTGGGCAGAGTAGCTGAGCTGGTCGAGGATCCCCCCGGGTTAAGAGGGCCTTTAGCGGGGGTTTATGCATCGCTTATGCGTTGCGCTGGGAAGACTGCGTTGGTTATCCCTGTGGATATGCCTTTTGTAACAGGCAGTCTTTTGTGGGAGCTTGTCTTCAGGGCTAGGGATGGCTTCCTGGCCTCTGTTGTTGCTCCTAACAGTAATTTGTACCCGGTTTTGATGGCTTTGCCGAGGGAGGCTGGGCTACGTGTAGCTGGTGCTCTGCTCAAGGCTGGTAGGCATAGGTTAACTGATTTTCATAGGGGTTACCCTGACTTATACTACGTTAACCTGGCACGTAGAGAGGAGTGGAGAAACGCTGTTCTCAACCTTAATGAGCCAGTCCTCAGCATTGATGAATCAGTCCTCAGAGGCCATATCGCGGGGGACGTGGAGATTAGGAGAATGAGCAACTCTAACAATCTAAACGATTTCCTGGAGGGGCAGGTTAGGGAGTCTATATGGTATACGCTCAGGACAGGCGATCCAACAGCTGAGTTCAAGCTTTACTCCAGCAAGGGATTATTCCTGTTAGCAGCAAAAGCTCTGCTTGACTCGAATAACAGCTACGAGCGTCTGCTAGGAGAAATAATCCTTCGTGGAATCATAACTAGAGAAAAATAGTTTTTAGAGCCAAGTATCGCATAAATTTTCCCGCCACAAATGACGAGGCTTTAAGTTGTGATTCTCTTTGCATAGCAAAGAGGAAAAACACGCCAAGGTTCAGGCCAGTGTACATAGTGCCCAGCGAAACCCACATACTGACGGAAAGTATTTAGCCTGCGGGCTAAAAAATCGGGCCTTGTGCGCGCTAAGTCCAGTACAAAATCATTGGTAAAGTGGGCCCGCGGGGACTTGAACCCCGGACCTCCGCCGTGTGAGGGCGGCGTCCTAACCAGCTAGACGACGGGCCCGATAAACTACTTCCATCCTTTTTGATTCTATACTAACACACAGGCATTATATTTTTTGATTCAGAGCTCAGCCTTTCTTCCGCCGACTAATGATAGTAGCGTTGCAACTAAGATAATCACCGCTAATGGAATATATAGATCTTGCGCGTTTCTCCATAGGTATCCTCCCAGTAGGCTACCAATTATGCTGCCAGTTTCCCTCGAGACAAAGAACATGTTTGTTCTGTACCCGGTTGTTTCCTGTATATACATGCTGTAAAGGAAGAGCTCTATAACCGCGTACAGCGTGCTTGAGACCAGCATAAAGACCGCTCCCTCGAGCGGGGTATCAACCCTCTCCAGAAACAAGATGAAGAACAATCCTCTGAACATGAGCAATAAAGCAACGGGGACCCTGCTCCCCATCGATAGCTTTCCTATAAGGTACATGAGAGGCCCAATTATGAAAGCAACCGCACCCATGAACATGAGATAAGATGTGTAAGCTAACTTCGTTGCTAACAGGGAGGTGAAGACAACAAAGACGTAGTCCCCAAGCGCCACGACGAGGAGTATGGCGAGGAGGATCCTCCCTGGGCTCACGCCGTTCCTGCTTTCGCGCCCTGTTTTCTCAATTAACTGTATTGCTGATGGATTCATCGATGAGACCGAGAATAGAGCCCAGCTTGATGCTCTGTGCACGAGCTCGTCGATGGCTCTCGTGAAGCTGTAGAGCTTACGCTCGATCGCCAGGCCTATTGAGGGGAGAGAGATGAAGGTCAGTATTCCCATGGCTACTGATAGGTACATGTAGGGGCTGAGCCCCTTAGTACCCAGTGTGTAGGAGAACGCTATTAGCAACAGTCCCCTAGAAGCATACGTGCCTATCCTGAGCATTGCGTTAGCAGTGTTCCAAGAGTAGCTATCAATAAGCTCGAGAACAGATACGGATAATGCGAGGCTTATCGATGTAGTCGCTAGGGCATGGAGCATGTAGGCTATCGATACCCAGAGCTTCGTGTGCATGCTGAAAGCAATCATCATCAGTATTGATGAAGCCATAGAAATAAAAGCCAAGGTCTTGTTGCTTCCCCTGTCAGTTAGTCCGCCCAGCGTTAAATTAGCCAGTATGTAGACAACGCTCCAGGCGGCGCTAATCACCCCTAGCTCAAGCGCCGAGCCCTTAAAAACAAATGCATAGTAGCTAAACAAAGCTATATCCATGAACGAGAGGGCGCCGTTGTAAACCACCCCTATCCTCAGCCAGAAAGCCACGTTTAGGTCGCCTTTACAGCAATGATAAATTAAGTTCAATGGACATAATCTTTTGTGCAGAGATTAAAAACAAAGCACCGAAAAAAGCATGTGTCTGGCAACACGTAGCCTCTGATAAAAAAAAGGCATTACGATACAGCTCCAAAATCCAAGAAGCAAGCGCATCTCAAGTGCTTTTTAGAAGTAAGCTTGAGGAAACATTGCTGGGACCTGTTAGCAAAAACACCTCTAAGCATAAAACTTCGTGAATACAAATATTGTCTCAGCGAGTGCTTAGTGGTGGTAATCATGGAAAGCTGGATAAAGAACCCCGAGCTAGCTCCTCAGGGAAGGCTTCAGCTAGAGTGGGCTGAGAGAAACATGCCTGTTCTAGTTAGAATAAGGGAGAAGTACAGGGATAAAAAGCCTCTTGAGGGAGCACTAATAGCTGCTTGCCTCCACGTAACCAAGGAGACAGGAGTGCTTGTCAGAGTTCTAAGGGACCTGGGGGCAAAGGTCATGTTGGCCGCGAGCAACCCTCTATCAACACAGGATGACGTTGCAGCAGCTCTTGCTGAGGAAGGCATCATTGTCAGAGCTATTAGGGGAGAGACGCCGCAGCAGTACTTCGATGCTCTGAGGTACCTGGCCTCTGCTGGGCCCGATATAGTTATTGATGATGGAGCTGACCTGCACGTCATTATGCACACCGAGTACAGCGCAAACGCGCGGAGAGTTAGGGGTGGAACAGAGGAAACCACGACAGGGGTGATAAGGCTGAGGGCAATGGAGAGAGATGGAACACTGCTCTACCCAGTAATAGCTGTTAACAACGCCTTAACCAAGCACATGTTTGATAACAGATACGGGACAGGTCAAAGCACCATTGATGGTATACTGAGAGCAACAAACATTTTGCTGGCTGGTAAAACCGTGGTTGTAGCTGGATACGGCTGGGTTGGGAAAGGAATAGCGGCAAGAGCCAGGGGGATGGGGGCCAGGGTAGTAATAACTGAGGTTGACCCAGTAAAAGCTCTAGAGGCAGTGATGGATGGATACGAAGTAATGACCATGAATAAGGCCTCCGAGATCGGCGATATATTCATAACCGCCACGGGGAACAAGGACGTAATTACGCTAAGGCATATAGAGAAAATGAAGAGTGGGGCCATATTGGCTAACGCCGGCCACTTCAACGTCGAGGTCAGCGTGGAGCAGCTGGAGAGGGTAGCTGTATCCAAGAGGGAGATTAGGCGAAACGCCGTTGAGTACAGGCTTCCAAGCGGAAAAACAATCATACTGCTGGCTGAGGGGAGGCTCGTCAACCTGGTCGCCGCTGAGGGGCATCCAAGCGAGGTTATGGATATGAGCTTCGCTAACCAGGCTTTAGCAGTCATCAGAATATGGGGAGGCCCAAGGCTACCCGTCAAGGTCCATGATGTCCCGAGAGAAATCGATGAGGCAGTGGCTATGGAGAAGCTTAGAAGCATGGGGATAGAGATAGATGTTTTAACCGAAGAGCAGAGAAAATACCTGGAGTCATGGCGAGGTTGATTGCAAGCAAAGATTAGAGAAGCAATTAACGAAGCGAGAGCAAAGCTGGATGAGCTTGAGAAATCGAGGGATGAAGCCCTCAAGATTGTCAGGGACGTTATATCCAGCTCCGGGAAAGCCATTACGTACTTGCTCTCTGGCAGGCATGGCGAAGCCGAGCTTGAGCTAAGCAGAATGGAGGAGTCCAGGAGAAAACTAGACGAGGCTCTAAAAGGATACCCAGAGCTCATGTACAGCGGCTTCGCGCAGTCAGCATACGCAGAATACGTTGAGGCAGTAGCTCTGCACCATATACTTAGCAAAAAGCATCTACCAAGGCCATCCGAGCTAAACGTTCATCCATCAGCCTTTCTGCTCGGAGTAGCCGATTTGATTGGCGAGCTCCGCAGGTTATGCCTAGATAAAGTCAGGCTAGACGATATTGATGGGGCCTTCGAGTTGCTGGACCTAATGGATGAGATTTACCTCGCTCTCAGAGAGCTGGATTACCCCGACCCCCTCGTCCCAGGGCTAAGACACAAGGTAGACACCATGAGAAGAGTTATAGATGACACACGAGCAATGCTTGTTGATGTAGAGAATAGAACGAAGCTAAGGAAAACCCTTGAGTCCCGAGGAACCAATAAATAGTTTGTTTGAGACTGACCTCCTCCTGCCCCTAAAATGCGAGGGTTCCCGCTATTACGGCGAGGTTTGGGGCTGTATCCTCGTTTTATTTATAAACCTTTTGTATAATCCATTTATATTGAATGCTTTCTTTTGGGCCCGTAGCTCAGCCAGGTAGAGCGCCCGGCTCATAACCGGGTGGTCCGGGGTTCGAATCCCCGCGGGCCCACGAAAGCTAGTTTTCGATTTCTATTGCCACTTGGTTTATCCGAGCTCCAGTACCCAGTACTCGCTCGTCGAGTCTCCCCGGATGAAAATCAGTTTGTTGTCTATTCTCTCTAGTTTATCTCCTTTCTCTCTGGGTATGAAGCTTAGCACAACCTCGTATATTGAGACCTGTTTTGTCGCAGTATTAATCATGTATAGCGTGCCTGAGTCTCCCATCAACCATAATGCCCCACCGCCTATTGCTAGTCCCACGGGCCTGGCTACAGGTATCTCTACGCTCTCGCTGAAGCTTTGTCCATCGAAAACAAATATGCTTGGCTTGTTGCTCGAGATGTTGATACCCGTGAGATAAACCCTTAGGTAATCGCTCGCGCCAGCCACAAATCCGTCATACGTGCCAATCATTATCCCCGTTGGCGTGCTGTTTACGCTGGAAGCAGTGGTGTTGGATGCATCCACCAAGCAGTACCTCTGGCTACCAGCCACTAGAAGGTACGGCTTACCATCCTTCATGAGGGGCTCGATGGCGAGAACATCTGTTGGGCCGAAGCCAGCGCATCTTGCGAGGTAAGCCCAGCCCCCAGTAACGTTCCCAAGGTCAAATAAGCGGACAACTACGTCGCTGCCATCGGAATAGGCGTGGAAAAGCTGATTGCCAAGCAACGAGAAGGATGAATTAGCACCCAGCGAGTAGCCAGTTACATTGAAGGCAACACTATAGAGCCTGGCTCCCAGAGAGCCGTTAGCAACGCCGTAGAAAGCTGCCACCTGGCTATCACCGATAAGCAGAGCATAGCCTTCGTAAATAGTTCTATTAAATCGACAATAAGCATAGACGTTAGCAACGTCTACGGTTAAATTTACATCTTGGCTTGCGTCTACGGACAACCTTATTATGTAGCCTCCATTGCTGAGCTGTATTCGCCCAGTGTAATTTATACTGATAGTATTATTTATACTGGTAGTATTGCTGACTATTAGGTCAAAACTCCCTGTCGTATAGTTGTATAGGTATAGCTGAAAGCTAAATATATTCCCGCCTCCAACCAAGCTAACTGATGCACTCACATCCAGGTAGGCCTCCACGCCCTCAACACAAGCTGTTGTATTAAGCGTTCCTTCAACCGTCATATTTATTGTTGTTCTTCCCTTGATGTTGATTACTTTTGTTATGCTTACGTTGTCTCTTTCCCTGATTTTCTGCAGGTCTGAGTCGCTAAGGTTAGTGCCTGCCAATTCACCTCTCAAAAGGTCACCGATGATTCTTGTCTGGCTTGAGTTAACTATAGTTATGTAGCCGTACTGCGTTTTCACGTAACCACTGTATATTTTGTCCAGGAGTCCCCCGCTCCACGTCTTTATTCCCGCTGATGCCTCCCCTGTTTTCTTCTGTGAAGCTATGGCTGTTGATACTGGCCCTTTTCCGGCTAGGCTTAAGAACACTGCTTTCGGCGAGTAGCTCATCGCGAGTTGCAACGTCCTGTTCTCCCCGGGCGTAATGGTTGTGTTCAGACTTATCACATTGTAGCCGCCTGCATTATCCACCGTTACTACTCCCGTTATCACTAGTGGTTCTCTGTACCAATTTGTCACCTCGAGCACAAGCATCCTCGCCGCCTCATCGTACATCCAGTTTGAAGAAACGCTTCTAGCTATCTCGCGAGACTCCGATAACGTTCTGTACCTCTCCTCCATCAGGGCCTGGATTCTCCGGCTCTGCTCAGTTACGTAGGCGTAGCTAATCAAAAATATAATTATCATTAATGATATAAGCACCATCGCTAGTACTCCACTAACGCCCAGCTCAGCCCTCCTCATCCCCTAGCTACCACCTTGAACACATAGGTGTTACCTGCCTGAGTGACTATTTTCACTGATAACTCACTCCCCGGCGCCACGCTTATCCCCCTGCTTATGACCAGCTCGACTAAAGCTGCGCTTGACGGGAGGGATCCATCGCTTCTCTGAACCCCGTTCACGGTTAGCCCGGGATCCCCCCTGCGCCAGTATATAGATTCATTTATGTATACAGCATCTATGGTTACGCCTCCGTTGCCTACCGAGAGGACCAGGTGTAGGGCTCCTTCACTTACATTATAGTACCCGTAGACAAGGTCTACTACGGCTTCGTTAACCATGCTCAGCGCTTTTTGGTACGATGAGGCGTATAGATGCCACTCGGATGACCAGGATGAATAGTAGTTGATTAGGACCAGGCCCCCAGCGGCTATTATGATTAGAGCTAGGAGAACCGTGGCCGTTAGCTCTGAGACGCCTCTGCTTACCCTGCTAGTCATGTCTCTCTATGGGCACCATTCATTAAAGTAATAGTAAATGTTTGGTATAAAACAGTTATTGGGGGCCGCGTCGATAATCGCTTTTACCAAGTGTTCGAACAGGGTGTTCCACGGCATAGAGTTAAGAGAGAGGTTCCCCAAGATAAATGGGAGGGTAAAAAGCATATGAGTAGAAACAGCCTTTACGTAACGGTACTCGTGTTCATAGTCATAGCTTCAAGCATAGCGTTTCTTGTTATAAGGGATTACTCGCTATCCAATCAACATACAAGCACAACAACGCCTATAAGCAACGGAACCGGTAACACAGCTTTATTCAAGACGTTCAGCAGCATGGATGAGCTCCTGGACTTCTTAAACAAGCACCAAGCATCAACAACCAGCCTGTACCGAGTAGCAACAACCATGCCCGCGGCGACAGCCCCAATACAGCTAGCATCAACTGAGGCTAAATCCACATATGTTGTAGGGACAAACATCCAGGTGGAAGGAATAGATGAAGGAGACTACGTCAAGATAAGTGACAAGCTAGTTGTGGTTGCGAAGGGGAGCCAGGTCTACGTGCTTACCATAAACCCGCCTGAGCAGCTCTCTCTGGCCTCAGTAATTAATTTAACTAGCAACGCGTATGCCGACCAGCTATTCCTGATAGGCAACTCAAAGCTAGTTATCATTAGCCAATCCACGCTTGAGACGGAGGCATCGTTGCCCGAGGAGAAAGCCACTACAACCGCCCCGGGGAGCGAGGTCAGAATATTGCCAGTAAGGATTGGAAGACCGCTAACGATAATTAGCGTATACGATGTATCCAACCCGAAGTTGCCGGCGATGCTCTGGAGCTTCAACTCAACAGGTCTACCTATAGCTACAAGGAGTATTGGAAGCTCAGTTTACGTAGTGCTCCAGGAGCCGATTTACAGGATAATGGTGGTAGGCTCCTCAGGAACCACGGGCACTTTCCCCTTAATAAACAACGAGCCCCCATTGCCTAGTAAAACCTTCTATGCTCCCGGGGAGAACTACGGAATTCCCGTCGTGTTACTAAGAATAGATGCTGGGACAGGCATGATGGATTACAGCGTTGTCTTCGCGCCCCCCGTCGAGAGAGTCTACATGAGCGGAGTTAATCTCTACTTGTTCTCCACCAGCTACGAGTGGGTAAACATCGATGTAGGCAAGCTCATAGAGAGGATTAAGCCCTATTTGCCCGACGAGTATAGGCAAGCGGTAGACAAGATACTCGAGATGACTGGAATAAGCGATGAGCTCAGAGCACAGATGATATCGTCTGTTCTGCAGGAAGCAATGAGCAAAATGGGCAATGAGCAATTAAAGGCCATGGCCAGAGAGATAGAAAAGTTCTACGCTGAGCAAGGAGGCTTTATAGGCCCTCTCACGCATGCTCTGAAAATAAGCCTCGACAAGCTTCAGCCCTCATCAAGAAACAAGTACTGGGGAAGGTTGCTCGACCAGTTCGCTATAAACGAGGATAGCAAAGGCAACCTCATATTAGCGCTGACAGCCGAGAAGATTACATCTATAAGAACAGAGTATGTTCCCGGAGGCCTCCCCTACATATACCCCGAGGTACAGAGCGTTAACAGGGTCGTTATCAGCGATAAGGACCTGAGGGTTCTAGGTAGCTTAGAGGACCTGGCCCCCGGAGAGGTTATCTACAGCTCAAGGTTCATAAACAACATGCTATACCTAGTTACATACAGGCAGATTGACCCGCTGTTCGCCGTTGACCTCAGCGACCCAAGTAACCCGAGGATTCTCGGTTACCTAAAGGTGCCGGGCTTCAGCGAGTACCTCCACCCGGTTAACTCCACTATGCTCATAGGCGTGGGTTACAGTGATGGCTTGACGGCTAAGGTCTCGTTGTTCGATGTCTCGAACCCTGCTGAGCCAAGAGAAGTTGATGCCCTGGAGATTGGGTACTCCTCACCGGTTATGTATGACCACAAGGCGTTTAACTATGATGCGAGGACCTGGCGAGCGCTGGTACCAATCGTGGATATGGATAAAGGCTTGGTAGGCCTGGTCGTACTAAAGATCGATAACGGAAAGATAAGCCTGCTCTACAAGTTAAGGCATGATTGGTGCGATAGAGGCTTCTTTATCAATGATTATGTTGTGAGCGTTTCGAGAAGTCTGGTTAGGGTTTGGCTAAACGATAAAATGATTGCTCAAGAAGAGCTTAGCTGACAAGGCGAGGTTTCCAGCTATAATCTTTTTAAAAATAATTCTTAAAAATTCTTGAAGAAGTTTTCCTCCTCGCTGTTTTAGCCAGGTATGAACTTGGTGCCGGTTTCTCCTCTCAGTGTGGATATCGCCTTGTAGAGATGCCCTATGAAGGATTCCTTGCCTGTAGCTTCAGTGAACCTGACGCATGCCTTTACCTTCGGGCCCATGCTACCAGCGCCGAAGACTCCCTGCTCCAGTAGCTTCTTTGCCTCGCTCACAGTGAGTACTTTGAGGAGCTGCTGATTCGGCTTACCATAGTTTATGTATGCGCCATCAACATCCGTTAGGATAATGAAGTGGTCCGCTCCCACGAGCCTCGCTAGTAGCTGGCCAGCTAGGTCCTTGTCTATGACTGCCTCTACACCCCTGTGCCTCCCCTTCTCGTCCCTCACAACCGGTATTCCCCCACCACCGCTGGCGATAACGATGAAGTTGTTCTCGAGAAGTGTCTTGATGGCCTCCTTCTCCACGTTGTCAACCACGTCAGGCGATGGTACAACCCTTCTCCACCCGCCCCTAGGGTCAGGCTTAACCACCCATCCCTTTTCGGCTGCGAGCTTCTTTGCCTCCTCCTCAGTGTAGTAGGGGCCAACGTACTTTGTTGGGTTGTTCCACGCTGGGTCATCCGATCTAACCACGACTTGGTTAACTATCGTTGCAACTCTGTATCTGTGGTCAAGGCCTTCTTCGATAAGAACGTTTTGTATTGCCTGCTGCAACATGTAGCCAATCCATCCCTGAGTCATGGCGCCCGCGATATCCATGGTGAGCGGCGGTATCTTGTGTTTGAGGGCCTCCATCCATTCCATCACGTTTCCTACCTGCGGGCCGTTGCCGTGGGTAACAACTACCTTGTTGCCCATCTTGATTAGCTCAACAATGGTCTTAGCCGCAGCATAGACGTTCCTCCACTGTTCCTCAACTGTTCCTTTCTCATCTTTCTGTAAGAAGGCGTTCCCCCCTAGAGCTATAACTATTAGTTTACCATTCATCTCCTTGCATCCCCCTTAGGTAAATTCGACATGAGAAATAAAGCAAAATAAAGGTAATAAATATTAAGCAATTCGCAGAAAAACGCTACATTCAATCCTGTTCTCAAGGAAAAAACAGTAACACGTGATGATTCTCCTCAGCGATGCGAGGTTTCTTCACGCTGTCATCAGGGAGTATAACCGGGGTCATCATGATTAGAGAGGGTTTAGGAGCCCTTTCTCATCGCTGTGGCGGGCCCGCCGGGATTTGAACCCGGGACCTACGGGTTAAGAGCCTCGGCGGTCTAGGCGCTCCGGTGCCTCCACTTAATTGGTTCGCGCTAGAAAGTTTATAAAGATTTTTCATCAGTTACTTGGAAGTTTCCTCGCCGCCCTCGAAAATCAAGTGCTCTTTATCTTTGTCGGGCGAGCTTTTTAGCTTTAAGATTATATTGCTAGGCACCGTGGTCCTTTGCCCAGCTCTCTATTCTTGTAAGCATCAGCTTGTCAACGCTCGGCTTACGCTCCTTGAGGACCTGCAGGAAGTCATCCATTGTTATAGGCCTTGGCTCCCCCTCTCCTCTTTGAGCCTCGAAGTACTCTCTCACCACCCTGTTGTGAGCCTCTATAACTAGGTCTTTTATATCGCTTCCACTGTAACCCTCGGTTCTCTTGGCCAGCTCAACTAAATCGACTGAGGGGTCGAGCTTGAGGCTCTTTGTGTATATCTTCAGCATTTCTAATCTTGCCTCCTCGTTTGGCAACGGTATGTAGATTCTCTTGTTAAACCTCCTGATGAAGCCATCATCTAGTAGCCATGGCTTGTTTGTTGCCCCGATAACGTACACGTGGTACTTGCTGTCCTTGTCCTGCAGACCGTCCATTTCCTTTAGGAACTGGTTCCTGACCCTCGCTTCACCTCCTACCTCGCTGCTGAATCTTCCAAGCAAAGCATCTATCTCATCGATGAATATTATGACGGGCTTGCCCTCCGTGCTCTTCGCTCTAGCGAACTTGAAGAGCTTAGCGACGTTTTTCTCCGCTTCACCAAGCCATTTAGACATTATGTTGCTGGCATCAGCGTATATGAATATGCCGTCCACCTCGTTAGCCACCGCCGCCGCAATCATTGTTTTCCCACATCCAGGAGGGCCGAAAAGCAGTATTCCTCTCGGCCAGCCTAGAGGGAATAAATCAGGTCTTTTAACAGGATAGATTATCGCTTCCCTTATTGCTCTCTTAGCGTGCTCCAAATCAGCTATGTCATCAAATGTTATGTTAGGCTTCTGCTCGAGCACTATTTCTTTGAAGAATGGGTCATCCGCTGTGCCCACCTGCTCGCTACCCGTTTTTTCCTCACTGTCACCGGAGCTAACGCTTGATGCGAGGAGTTTTGACTCAAGCGCTTTAAGCCTTTTCCTGTACATCTTTATCATTTCAGCGTATATCTGTGAGACGCCGGACTCTGGGTAAAGCCTTATGACCTTCTCCATTACCTCTATAGCTCTTTTGTAGTAAGTCATGGCTTCTTCGTATTGGCCAGCTCTATCGAGCTGAACAGCTTTTCTAGCGTACGCGCTTGCCATATCCTTTAGCTGGGGGAAAGCCAGGCCTGACAACCATAATCACCAGTTGAGCGATAAATCTACCCATCACTTATCTAAGCATTATGGTTTGCAAAAAACGTTGTATAGCCTAAGCTGTGCCAACTATTCTAATCTTGCCTTTTCTTCTAAGGCTCTCAAGCGCCTCGAAGACGTCATCTTTCCTGAGCTTGTACTTACTGGATATTTCATCAACGTTTATTCTTCCTTTATTTATCTTCGCTTCCTCGAGCACTATTTTCTCTATTTCCTCCAGCTTTGGCTTTTCCTTCCCAGCCGGTGAGCTTGGCAGAGCCACTTGCTCTGACTTGCTTTTGCTCAGAGTCACGTCTATGGGCTCGGGAGACTTCTTGGCTGTGCTCGGCGCTGGCTGCTTATTCTGAATCAGTGTTGTTGGCTCTGGTATAACGCTTTCTACGGTGGCTGTCGCTAAGCTCCATGCATCCTTTATTATCTTGTTGACCTCCTCGTCCTTTGTGTAGGAGTCAAGGCTGTTTAGCTCATGTAGCCCTGACGATGAGTGAATCATCAGCTCTGCTATGGCTCTGTTGATGTCATCGATTGTTGTTCCAACAGCTGGGAAGACACTCTCAACCTCTTGCTTGAGGCCGATAAGCAACATCCTGATAGGCCCTAGCTGTTCCTGCAGGTCTTTCACGTCCTTCACGGTTTGCAATCTCTGCGCCACTTTTTCTAGGCCTATAGCGACGAACCTCACTGCCTTGGTGAACTTCTTTATCTCGACTATTTCCTCCGCGAATGTCCTGGCTAGGTTATAGTGAGCTCTCCTCTCATCATCGGTCAGCAGTGGTGACTGGCTTTTTCTAAGGTGCTCAGTTACCTTAGCGTATAGTTCCTCGGCTCTTCTCTGCATCCTGAAAGCGAACTCGTTTATGCTATCCTGGTGCTCCCTTATCTTTATTATGACCGACTGTATCCTGTCCTCGAGGCTATCCTCCAGTGAGGTCTGAGCGAATAAGCCCTTAAGCCAACCTAGGATGCCTGTTTTCTTCTCAGCCATGCTCAAGATTCAACACCACTCTTGCCCCCTAGATTGGGGGGATCCTCCTAGGCCGGCGCCTCCTCGGCGCCCACCAGCTCAACCACTATGTTTTGGCCTGACCCCTGCTGAGGGGTGGCTGTCGGTGGTGCCGCTGCTTCCGTGGCTGGCTTGGGCAACTCTACCGTGGATATATCCGCTGACTCTAGCCTTCCTATGAGATCGAGGACCTTCTTTGCATCGTTCTTTTCATCGATGTTTCTGTCTCTGTGTGACCTGAGTATATCGGCTGCCTGCTTGTATCCTCTCTCCCCTATCTCCCCTGCTATGTAGCTCATCTTTAGTGATGTAAGCGCTTTCTCTATCTCGACGACCTGGTCCTCAATCTCGTTTATCCTCTTCCTGATGAGCTCCTTGGCTGTTTTAGCTTCTTCCTTTAATGCATCGAGGTCTTTGCTTAGCTTTGCTTTAAACTCATCGTACGCGTGCTTTGGTATCTCGCCTTTTGAGTAAAGCTCTTCCAGGGCCTTCGCTCTTTTTCTGGCTCTCTCCAGCTTCTCAATGACTCTTGATGAAGCGTGCTTCCACTCGGGTATAATCACTATTTCCCCGTTACTAATGCTTATTCTGCCTATCTCAATGGTCTTGAAAACGCTTTCCCCAAATACAACCTCAACCGCCTTGACGGTCCCGTCAACCTCGCTGTAAAGGCTCGCCAGAGTGCCTAGCACCCTGCCATATGGATCCTTAACCTTCTGACCAATGTATTTATCAAGCATATCGACGGTGTATATTATCATCCTGTACACCCTCCCATTCTAAGCTAATCCTCAATACAGATATGTTTAAAAGGGGTTGACCGCTGCTCCCGACCCCCCTGAATCTGCATGCTCGTATCACCAGGGCTATTGGCAACGATGGTCCACTGGGATAATGGGAGCGCCTTTGACCAGCGAATCTTGCTTCCAGCCTCATGGGCTTGGAACGTTGAGTTAGACTGGCTATTTATACAACAAAGTTTTTTTGAGCTTGCACAATCATTTCTAACCGGTGTAACTCCACCTTGTCTCTAAGGAGAGTTCCTCTGCTCGATTTGCACAGGAGTCTTGGAGCAAGTATAGGCGAGTTCGCTGGATATCAAACCGCTATTTCCTATGGAAGCGTGATAGACGAGCACCTGAGCGTTAGGAGGGAGGCCGGGATATTCGATATAAGCCATATGACGATGATCCTCCTTTCAGGCCAGGGTTTGCTGGAGGTTATTGATAGGCTTGTTCCAAAAAAGCTTGATAAGCTCAGGAAAGGCTTTATTCTGGGCCCAACGGTTTTCCTGAACGAGGAAGCCGGCATAAAGGACGATGTTCTCGTCTACCCCTTGCTGAGCGGTGATTACCTGGTTGTTGGAAACGCTGTTAACCTGGCTAAGGATTTGGAGTGGCTTGAGCAGCACTCCCCGCCCGGGTCAAAGGTCACCTTGCTTAACACGGAGCACAGCTTGCTGGCTCTCCAAGGACCGCGCTCACCGGAGCTCGTGAAGGACCTAGTTCCCCAGGCCCAAGAGCTGGGCAGGATGAGCTTCCTGGAGAACGTCGAGACAAGCTTAGGCACAATCAGGCTTGTCAGCCGCAGTGGGTGGACAGGCGAGGATGGCTTCGAGTTTTTGGCGGAGAACAACGTTGCTGAGAGGCTCTTCATGTACTTCGTTAATAGAGGAGTTAAGCCATGCGGGCTGGCCGCGCGTGATACCCTGAGGCTCGAGATGGGCTTCCTTCTCTACGGGCAAGATATGAATGAGGATACCTCCCCCATAGAGGCCAGATACTGGATTGTCTTCGATCAGGACAAAAAGAACTGCGTAGGATGTGAAGCTCTTCATAAAAAATTGAGGGAAGGAGCCAGAGAGGTCAGGGTGGGTCTTAAGCTGAAGAAGGGAGAGAGAACAATACCTAGGACAGGAGCATGTGTGACGCTGCTAGGCGAGGGTATAGGCAGGGTAACGAGCGGTGGATACTCGCCTCTTCTCGAAAGACCAATAGCCATTGCCTACCTAAAGCCTTCACACGCCTTGATGGGGCTAAGCGTCACGGTTGAGGTAAGAGGAAAACAGCTCGAAGCAAAAATAGTTGATTTCCCCTTCATAAATAAATGATTGAGCTTCTTCATAGTAACAGCTGACCTCTCCCCGCCCTAAATGGCTAAGTTCTCTGTCGTAAACTCTATTATTTGGTTCCCAAAGAATAATAATTCAGGATATAGTTCTTAATCAAGCTCCCAGTGGGGTGATTAATACATTATGTCAATAATCGAAGAGGCAAAAACACTTGGTCTCCCCAAGAGAATAGGGAGTCATAGCCACATCAGAGGCCTCGGGCTCGATGAGAAGGGGGAGCCTAGAAAAATAGCTGATGGCATGGTTGGCCAAGAGGAAGCCAGGAAAGCCGCAGGCATAGTTGTCTCCATGATAAAGGAGGGGAAGATGGCTGGGAGGGGGGTGCTACTGGTAGGTCCTACTGGGACGGGCAAAACAGCCATAGCAGTAGCTATAGCCCGGGAGCTCGGTGAGGACACGCCTTTCGTCGAGATGAGCGGTTCCGAGATATACTCAACTGAGCTGAAGAAAACAGAGCTACTAATGCAAACACTGAGGAAGTCCATAGGTGTTCGGATAAAGGAAAAAAGATTAGTTTACGAAGGAGTAGTCAAGGACCTCAAGATAAAGAGGGTGAGGCATCCATACAACCCTTATGTACTGGTACCCAGGGAAGCAAAGATAACGCTGGAGACAAAGGACGACAACGTGACGCTGACCGTCAGCCAGGAGATAGCTGAGCAGTTCATACAGCTCGGAGTGAGAAATAACGATGTAGTCTGGATAGACGCGGAGACTGGGAGAGTATTCAAGGAGGGCAGGCTTAAGGGAGCCTCACAGCTCGACCTGACAACGGAGAAGCAGCTGGAGGTGCCTGCTGGCCCCGTTAAGAAGGAGAAAGAGATTGTTCATACAGTAACTCTCCACGACCTGGACATTTTGTTTGCCAGCAGGAGGATGGGGCTAGAGTTGCTGTTAGGGTTCGCCGCCTCGAGAGAGATAAGCAGTGATGTGAGAAAGGCTGTTGATGAGGAAGTAAAGAAACTTGTTAATCAAGGAAAAGCGGAGATAGTGCCAGGAGTACTGTTCATTGATGATGCACACATGCTTGACCTAGAGACGTACAGCTTCCTCAGCAGAGCGATGGAGAGCGAGCTAGCTCCCATAATAATACTTGCTACAAACAGAGGGCTAACCAAGATAAGAGGAACAGACATAGAATCCCCCCATGGTATACCCCTGGACCTGTTGGACAGGCTATTAATAATACCCACGAGGCCCTACACCGAGGATGAAATTAGAGAGATAATAAGAATAAGGTCTGATGAGGAGGAGATACCTCTCGGCGAGGATGCTTTGGAGCTCCTAACGAAAATTGGAAGCGAGAAAAGCCTGAGATACGCCGTACAGCTCATGGAGCCTGCGAAGATAATATCCGAGCGTAAGGGTAAAACAAAGGTGACAGCCGAAGACATTATGGAGGCGTCCAAGCTATTCGTTGAAGTCAAGACAAGCGTAGAGTATGTCTCTAAGTTTGAGGAGAAATTCCTCAAATAACCACTGTACATACCTATTTTTTATAACTTAAAAACGCTATTCTTACGTGATTCCTCTAGACAATATAAGGTGAAGCCGTATTCTAGTAGTTGTATCAGGTTTTGGCAACCCATACAAAAAAGATATTGTTGAGAAAATAGCTAGTGAGAGGGGCCTTGTTATCGCTGAGAGCAAGCCTGCTTTGGACAAACAATTCTTTGGGAAAATGGATTTTTATGAAGAAGCAAGCATTGTTATTGGCAACGCGATTAGTGCTTATAAACAAGATTCTCAGAGAGAGAACGCGGTTATCCCTTACCACCCAGCTGAGCAGCTTTCAATCGTGGAATTAAAGCTTCTAAGACTGGACCCCTTATCCAGGGCTGCTGTACAACAATTACTAGCAAGGGCCTATGATGAAATAAAGGCTCTGAAAAAGCCCGATATCCTTGTTTACTTGGCACCAGTAGATGCTGACCCAGAGTCCAGGTGGCTTGGCAGAAAGCTATTCAGCATATTCGAGGAAATCATCGGTCTAGAACGCGTAGTCTTGGTTACCAAGCCTTTGGATAAAATCGGTTTGAAGGTTTAAGCTTAATTCAGAGTCTCTATATCAGCTTTCTACTCGATTCAAGCACATTACTGGCTTTATATTAAAGAACTGGTATTCACGCAGAGCTTTTAGTGATGCGCCGAGCCACTCGTAGCATACCTCCAACGTTATTTTCTGATAAAACATCTTTTTCCTCAATGCATACTCAACGGCATTCCTAATTGCCTTCATGTAGAGCTCCTCCTCGTATAAGAATGCCTTTGGAACAACAACGTGTCCCTCTGGGTAAAGCCTTGCAACATCTACTGGAACACTCATGATATGGTCGTAGTAAACCAGGTGCACTTCTTCCTTATCAGGTACAGCCTCATCCGTGATTGTTAGACTGAGCCTTGGCCTGAGAACAAGCTCTTTTCTCGAGGGGGGAGGAGCATACCGCTCTAGTAGAAACTTTCTTGACCTGTATATATAGGGGTTGCTTAGCGATTCCTCACCGAAAGCGAAAACAGAGCTAGGCCTCATCGGCAACGATGGCGTTCTGTTCTCTATGTATAAATAATGCCTCTTTGAAATGTAGGTTAAGAGGGAGTAAAGGCTTGGATGACCTCTTGAGAACTCCTCGAGCAGCTCCCAAAGCCTGCCTTCAACTATAGCTTGCTTAGTTTTTCTGAGAACACTCATCACTATGTACAAGTTGTGCTTTGCCAGGAGCCTTGTTCTCTCTTTCTGCTCCATCTCCATCAGTTCCTTAGCAGTGAACCTAGAGCAGACAGGGCAACTACACGGGAGGTAATCAAGGTCCTCTAGTCTTTTTGTCCCCTTCTCCGTCATATACCTGTTATCACGTGCGAAGAGCATATAGGACGCGGAGTCGAAGAGGTCTGCTCCCAGCGCCACTGCGAAGGGGATTAGCATAGGGTGGCCTCCACCGAACAGGTGCAGAGGCTTCAGGTATGGCAGCTTGTTCTTAACGGTGACTAGCATATCGGCTACTACCTCGTAGTTGTAGGACTCCATCATTACGGTGGGGCTACCCAGCGCGTATATATCATAATCGAGGCTGGCTGATAACTCAGCGCTTTTATCGAGGAGGTCTAGGTGAACTCCCCCCTGAATTGGAAGAACCCATGCTCTATTCTCGAAATCCAGTTTCGGCAGAGAATCTTTTGCTCTGCTAAGCGTGATTTCCACGGTTTTCTCAGCAAATGCTCTGTCCAGGCTATCCCCTGTTGGGTAGTCGAGAATAACCGCTATATCGCTATCAATTCTCTTCTGGTACTCAATGATGGTTTCATTGTCGATATCTATGCTTCCATACTCCATTAGCTGGTACGCGCCGCTATCAGTCATCGCGATAACACCGCTTCCTAAAACATCCCTTAATGCCTGGCTGAACCCGCGTTTGTACAGCAGATAGGCGTTTGTGATAACCGCGTTAAAGCCGATCTCCCTTATCTCGGAGACGGGAAGCTCCTGCCTGGAAAGGTCTATCACTGGAAAAAGATAGGGCGTCTCAATAATGCCTCTCTTCAGCCTGAGCTCCCCTATTCTTCCTGCAAGATCCCTCTCCCTGACTCTAAACTCGGCTCTCGGCATAGCGCTATCTAACCTCGAAATCGTACAGTACCTCTAGCTCAACCAGCTTTTTTCTCTTGTAAGCAATGAGTAGCCTCACGCCTAGATATGTGAGAACAAAGCCCACGATCACGCTTACTAATGCCAACATAAACCATGTGAAGGTCTTATCGGAAAAAGCAAAGTAAGTCCAAGCAGCGAATACGATGTGGAGAAGACCAACGATGACTGAGGATACACCCACGTACGTGTTGTATGGGTAGCCGAAAATCACGGAGATTATCATGAGCATTGTTGCGGGAATCCATAACAAGAGGACGGTGAAGACTATCGTTAATATAATGGAGAAAAGCTCGCTCCACGAGCTCGGGGGCTCCCCACCAACTATTCTGTAGACAATTGCAACCACCAATCCATAAAGCAGGAGGGATACCGTGGCTCCTAGGCTGCTAAGCCTCAACTCTATCATCAATCCCCGCAGAACAATTTCTTCACGGTTTCTATTATCTCTTTGCTACTACTTGGCCTCAAGTCATTAAATCTCTTGCTTAGCCTTAAAACCTCGACTCCTGGCAAGCCTCTCTCAGCGAGCTCTTTTTTAAGCCATGCTTCATCGACTCCTTGGTCAGGCCCCAGTATAATTATATCTGGCTTTATCTCCAGAACCCTCTTCAATATATCCTGCTCATCGCCTAGAACAGCTTTTTTCACGAATCGGACAGAGCCAACCATGTATACTCTCGAGACCTCAGGGACCACGACTGGCCTTTTCTTCGTCTTCTCCGAGTTGACGTCACGGGCCACGATAACGTAGAGGTCCCCAAGCTTGCTCGCTTCCTCAAAGAACCTGATATGCCCTGGATGTAGAAGATCGAATGTCCCCGCTACCAAGACTTTTCTGGGCTTTTCCCTTTTCCACTCGATCTTTATTTTTCCAGTTAAGTTAAGAGAGTCTAGCAGCCCCTCTGCATAGGATACTGTTGCTAGGGCCGTCGCGTAGTCCTTTTTCTCTAGGTAGTACTTGCTGTCTTGAAGATATAGCTCTGCAAGCTCAACTAGCTTTTTGTCATTTTCGTTCAAGCTGTTCAGCTGGCCCCTCGCCTGCTCAAGCGCGTTCTCAACCATGCGTATGTACAGCTTGACTCTATCCTCCATTGCTGATTGCTCGCTGTGCTCCGTGTTCTTTGACAGCGCTGTTCACCGAGTTTTCTTGTATTTCTCAGGCTATATAATTGATTTTTTACTGTAGAGAAGCGCTATTTACAATTGAAAGCCTCGCCTTTTAAGGCGGGGATGAAACATATAAGGCTTATAAGCTCTCTCATTTTAATTTAATTACTTCCTTGATGATGAGTTAATCGTGAGCTGTGGTTGCCCCTAAGCACTTGGATGCGGGGAGCGCAACCACTAGGCAAATACACTGTGGGGGGATCTCTGGCCACCCCGACTGCCCCGCAGATGACAGATGTAGCCCCGAATAGATGCGGGGAACAATGAAAGCCCCTAAGGGAACCCTCGCCCTTTAGGGCGGGGAGGAGATCAGAATAACTTGTTGCATCCTAACCCTATGCTGAGCAGAACGTCCTTCTCCATGAAGTGAAGCTTTGAGGGAATAACCAGGGAGTAGGGCGGAGCGCCCCATCTCTTATTTGGTAAACCTCCAAGCTTCTCGCAGTATATTTTCTCGTTTGGGCCACCCATTCTCTCTAGAACTAAGACAACGCTGTTTTCATTTAAGTTCCGCTTCTCAAACTCAGTTGAGGCCTCTAGTAGTAGTTTAGCGGCTATGTCAGGGGTCATTGGCCCGAGCTTTTCATCTATGTCTAGGAAAACAAAAGTGTGTAAACCTCTCTCCAGGTTCTCGTTTATAGTCATGTAGGGAGACGTGAACTTAATCCCCCACCTCGGGTAAACAACAGTCACGCTGGGACCAAACTTGTAGTTGAACAAGCCTGTCGCGGAAATCGAGTAATGGTACACGCTTATGCCCGGCACATAGTTAACCCTGCAGCCAAGCCTCAGGGCCTCAAGCCTCAGGGCATTATGCGTTGTTGCAACGAAGGGATCCCCATAGACAAGGAAGCATACCTTCTCGCCATTCCGCAGTTTGTTTATGATTTCCCTTGCCCCCTGCTCCTCTATGTCCTTTCTCGTCAACCTAGTGATTTTTTCCCCAAACCTGATTTTTTCTAGAAAAGACGTCATCTCATCAACGCCCGGCGAGGTATATGTCTCGAGGTAGACGCTATCAGCCTTGTTTATAGCTTCAAGTGCCTCCAAGGTTAGCATCTTTGGGTGTAGCCCAATCCCAACTATATACAGCTCTCCCCTACACGCATCGCTGGGATTATCCATACCTAATCATCACTATATGATGCATCATTGCTTGTTATTATAAATGCTAGGCTAAGAGAGCTGGTTGCTTAAACCGTGCTATTCAGGTACTTTCGTTTTGCCTTATTAATGGCTTGACGGTTCTAATGGGCTTCTCCGGTAGAATACCCTGTGGCCTGAGCATCAGTATGGCTATGATTGTAACGCTTAGCAAGAGGTAGTCGAGCCAGACAACGTTGAATGGTACGTACGCCTCAAGCATGTTTTTGTATGTATAGATGGTTGTTCTCGCGATAACGAAGACCCCGACTCCTAGGAGCACGCCCACGTTGTTCCCCGCTCCTCCCAGCATCATCATGACCCATGGCCAGAAAGTCCACGTGACTCTGTCATAAGCTGTGGCAATAACGCTCCCCGTGTACAGCGCGTATAGCGCACCGGCTAATGCAGCTGTCGCTGTTCCAGCAGAAATAACCCTCTTTCTATACGCAACAATATCTCTCCCCAGAGAGGATACAGCCTCCTCGTCATCCCTTATAGCTCTTAGCACTCTTCCGAAGGGGGTGCTAAGCATTCTCTGGTACACCAAGTAAACAATTAACGCTATAGCAACTATTATCAATACGGAGGCAGAGAACCTGTGTTGTCCTGCCCACCTGAACAGGTCAGGCACCTGCATTCCAAGCGTGCCGCCGGCTATGGGCTTGTAGTTATAACCTATGACTCTTATTACCTCCGCCATAGCGAGAAGAGTTATGCCTAGGTAGTCCTCCCTCAGCCTTATAGCAGGGTACGACGCTATGTACCCTATTACTGCTCCTATAGCTAAGCTAGCGATCAGCGTGACCAGCAAGAGAAACAGTGAGATGCCCGGGGAGGCGGATAGCCACTCGTTAATCCTGGATACAATCATCGCGTTCTCCCTTACGTAGTCGCTGTAAACAATGGGCTCACCCGTTAGCCTGTTGTGGAGGTACATAGCAAGCCTCCAAGTGAAGAACGATGTTGTAAAGGCACCCGCGGCTACACCCATCATTTTACCGAAGTTCGGAAGCCCCATGTAGCCTGCTTCCATATTTAGGCTAATAACAACGATAGTATATATACCCATATAGAAAAGGATGCTAAGCAGAAAGCTGTACGCTTGCTCCACCGGCATTACCTCCTCACCCTTGAGAAAAGCTTTTTCCAGTTAAGCCCAGCGACTCCCCTGGGGATGAACAGAAGCGTCAGCGCCATTGCTAGGAGGGGGATGACGGTTCTGTAAGCAGAGCTTATGCCTAGGTGGCTTGATAAGTAGTTGAAGACGGGTATCTCGAAGCAGGCTATTAGCACCCCTCCTATAACCGCGCCTGCGAGGCTGTTCAGCCCCCCAAGTATGCTTGCAGCGAATATACTCAGCACGAAGAGCTGCCCCGTTGAGGGGTTAACCAAGTACTTCAATGGAATAAGGGAGCCCGCGAGCCCAGCTAGACCGAGGGAGAGCGCCCATGCAAGGGTGTACATCTTATCTACATTTACCCCAAGCGTTGATGCTAAGCTTGGGTTTTCTATCGATGCTCTCAGAGCAACGCCCAGCTTGGTTCTGTAGAGAACAAAGCTGAGGGCAACTAACAGGTCTGCCGCCATGACGGGGGCAATCATGACTAGCCTCTGCGTGCCTAGGGTCTTTGAGTAATCATAGCTATAGAGAATGAAGTCCCTTGTCTGCACTCCCAGGTTAACCTTGAATCCAGCGATGCTTGATAGCTCGTTCGCCTTTGAGACAACGTATTCTAGAAGCTTATCCGCGTATATGTTAAGCATGGAGAGAAGAAACATGTCCACAGCTATCGTGGCTATCATTAACTGAACCACGTTGGCGCCTCTTTGGGATAAGGGCTTAAGCACCAGCTTGTACTGAGCAACGCCTATGAGTGACCCGAGAAGAAAGCCTAGAGCCATGAATAAAGCGTAGTGAAGAGGGGCGAACGAGAAACTCTTGATTAGTCTATAGAAGCTCTGTGAATCAGCTTGACTAATCAAAGCCTCCCTTGCTAGGGATATTAATGAGAGCACAAGCACTGTCAGGGTTACATAAGAGCCCACAATGCTAATCGTCGCGTGAGCGAAGTTTGGGACCTTAGTGGTCATGTAGGTAAGGGTTAATCCTAGGCTAAGCAAAATAAGTACTGAGGAGTAGACAATCGTGTCCTCAACTATGGGGGGAATCACCGGTTCTCACACCTGACTTGATGTGACTCCCAGGTACATCCTGCCTAGCTCCGGGTTCTCTAGCAGGTCTTTTGGCAATCCATCGAAAATTACTCTTCCGCTGACAAGTAGCGATGCCTTATCAGCTATCTCCAATGCTGCTCTCGCGTTCTGCTCTACTAGTATGATCGTTATGCCCAGTTCATCTCTAAGTTTAACTATGCTTCTTAATACTTGATGAGCGATCTTGGGGGCCAGCGCTGCGGTGGGCTCATCAAACATCATGAGCCTTGGTTTCCTTATCAGGGACATAGCTATGGCGAGCATTTGTCTTTCCCCACCGCTGAGTTGTCTGGCTTTTCTTTTCATGTACAACTTTAGTTGCGGGAAAAACTCAAGAGAGCTCGCTAATCTTGCCTCCAGCTCCTCTTTGCTTAGGTTGTACCCAGCCATTCTTAGGTTTTCCTCGACGGTTAAGTTTTCAAAAACGTTGTTCGTCTGAGGCAGATACGCTATGCCCATGCTAGCTATTTTGTGAGGAGGAAGGAAAGTGATATCGTTGTTCTCGAATATTATTTTGCCAGAATATATCTTGGTTAAACCGAAAATTGTTTTCAGAAGAGTGCTCTTCCCGCTGCCGTTTGGCCCTATAACAACGGATATCTTTCTCTCCGGGAAGAAGAGGGAAACTTCGTGTAGAACCTGGAGCTTGCCGTATCCAGCGTTTAGATTTTCTACTTTCAGCACTTTATAATCACCCCTGTAGGTAGCTTTCCTGTACTAGGGGGTCATTAATAACTTTTTCAGGCGTGCCCTGAGATATCACTTTTCCTCGTGCCATGGCATAGACGTAATCAACAAAGCCAAGGGCTACGTCGAGCCGATGCTCTATAATGATGAATGTAATGTTCCTCTTCTCCACCAGCTCTCGAATCATCTTGAATATATCTATTGCGAGGGACGGGAGAACCCCTGCTACGGGCTCATCCATAAGAATCGTGGATGCATCGTTCATCAGAACCCTGCCTATCTCCAGGAGCTTCATCTGTCCTCCACTGAGGGAGGACGCTCTCTGGTCCCAAACCTTATCCAGGTTCAGTTCTCTCAGTATAGTGAAGGCCTTCTCTACAAGCGCTTCCTCCGTTTTTATCCATCTAGCCTTGAAGAGCGAGGCGGTCATTCTCTCGCCGGGGTTGAACCTAGCTGCAACCAGCATGTTTTCAAGCACCGTTAGGTTCTGGAAGGGCTTAGGGATTTGAAAGGTTCTAGCTAGCCCAAGACTGTTAATCTTGTGCGGAGGCAAACCAGTTATATCAGCTCCCCTGTAGAAAACTCTTCCTTTATCAGGCTTGTAGTACCCACTGATTATGTTAAGCAGCGTCGTTTTACCACTGCCATTTGGACCGATAATCAGCGTTACCTTTCTGGGCTCAATATCCATTGATACGTTATCAACTGCCACTAGTCCACCGAAGTACTTGGTGACCCTATCTACTCTGACCTCAACAGCCTTCTCTACTACTCTCTCGCTTACAGCCATGGCACATCATCTTAGCTAGCTCTTTTTTTCTTTAAGAAGCGATAAATCAAATTGTGGTTATAAAAAAATAAAATATATTTCGCCCGTTAAGTGGCGCTCTCCGCTTAATCTCAGCTTAGAGAGCCAGTGAATGAATCTGTCGCCATGCTGTAAATTCCTACCGCTACCCACTTAGCCGTGCCTCCCTCAGTCACAACCTTGTACACAACGTAGTCAGCGAACGCCCTGTCCCCGGCCTCGTTTAGCTTGGTCCAACCAGAAGCTCCGAAGAAGCTATCAGCTACTGAGGGTAGTATCTTAGCCACTGATGCACCGTCAGTCTTGCCTGTTGCCAGCACGGATAGGAACAAGGCCCATGCAATATCGTACGCGTTATAGGCGTAAGGTATCGGCTCTCTCCCTAGCTTAGCGACAACTTTGCTCTTAACTTCCTTGAATTTTGTTGACTCGGTGGGAGCCATTATTGGTGAAAACAGCTTGACTTTGCTAGCGAAGCTCGAGGCTACCGGGTCCTGGACAACGCTTGCAGCGTTCGCTATGCCGTCTGTTCCAAGCCACACGACCTTTCCTAGGTTCTCGTACCTGCTAGCCTGTATGAGGAACTGTGTGCCCTCCTCAAAGCTAATCAGAACTACTCCTACCTTTGAAGCTCCTGCCTGATTAATAAGGTTAGTCACGATGTTGTTGAGCTGCTGGACCTCGCTTGAGAAGTCTTTTGTTTCAGGCGCGTAGCGTGGACCATCAACGACGTTTATGCCGAAAGCCTTTGCGCTATTAGCCACTGCATCGTGGAGACCATCGCCCCAGGCGTCACCGGCCCACACAATCACTATGTGCGTTAGACCAAGCTGCTTGGCTAGCCCTGCTATGACTCTCCCCTGCGCTCTGTCATCGGTGACGAACCTGAAGACCATATCGCCCGGAATCGCTAGTTCCGGAGCCGTGCTTGAAGGGCTAACTATCACGAGCTTGTTGCTATCAGCATAGGTCTTGACGTTTCTGACCTCAGCGCTTGAGGCTGGACCTATGAAGAGCTGCACGCCTCTTGAGTGCATGGCCTGCAGCTTCTGCAACGCAACGTCAGGCGATGTCTGGGTATCCTCGAAGGTGATTTTGAACGTGACCGGGAGACCTGCCTGCTTCAAGAAGGCGTTTATATCGTCCTGAGCGACCTCCAGTGCAACTCGAATATCCTCACCAACAGTCGCTAGCCTACCAGTAAGAGGCAGCAGGGCCCCCACCTCGATCACGCTTGGAAGCCCCGTACCAGCCGAGGGGGCAGTGACCGTACGAGTAACGGTTGAGGTCACCGTACTGGCTGTGCCCGATGGCTTCAGAACATAGCCAGCGGCGAATCCCACGATCAATGCGACTATTATTCCCACCACCAACGCTGTGGATAAGCCTCTCATTTTTACATCCTCCCCATTAGTGATAGAATCTTTTAGTGGGAAATAAGTTTAAAAATTTTACTATCAAATCTACTTAATTGATGTTATAAAAAAGTTATAAATAATTACAGATATCGAGTTGCGGAGACCTTTTCTTGTATATTAAACCTGGATATACTGACGCTTTCCTCTCGCTGACCTCCTCCCCGCCCCGAAGGGCGAGTGTTTGGGATTACATATCCCCACCTGGGGGTTCAATCCCGGGCCGGGTCTTCGGCTCATTATCCCTATCCCAGACGGGACCCGGGGTAAAGACAAACTGTGTGTTCTCCTGCTTATCGTATTATCTCGAGGAGTATTAGGAGAGCTCCTATCATGGAGAAGGTGATGTTCATCAGGGGGTTGTCATACCTGGCTGACCTTGCCCCAAACCACTTATTGCTGAAGGGCCACATAAGCCTTACTCCTCTGCTGGTGAATGAGTCCAGGAGTAAATGAGTAGTGTATGAGTATGTTCCGGCTAACGAGAGCTCCAGCGCTGTGCTATATGTGTATCCCAGGTAAACAAGAAGGATTGCTGTGGCTAATAGAAAAACAAGCATGGAGAAGATGTTGTGGAGCAGAACCCTGTGTTTAAGCCTGACATCCAGGTCTGGGAATAGGCTTCCCAGAATAGCCATGAATAGAAGCTCCGCTAGGCTTCCCCGGAGAAACCTGAAGAAAAAAAGCGTTGTCCCAACGCCGAACAGGATATGGGTTTCTCTCCTCAAATAGTCTCCCATCAGAGACCGTACTGCATCTTCGCGAACTCGTCGAAGAGGTCAGGCTCTCCGCTTTTCTTCTTAGATGAGCGCGCCATCCACTCCCTCACGACGTCGGGGTCCCTGCCCATAGTCTTGTGCTTATGCTCATCGATCTTCACTATTGTTGGAAGTATTGTGAAGTCTCCCAGAACCACGGCCTCACCTGTGTCAAGGCTTGTAAGCAGGCCTAAAAGCTCATTGCTCAGCTGCTCGCTGGTTTTCTGCACGTACCTCTGGTCCTCCGGCTCGATTAGCCTGAGAATAATCTTGTTGTTGGTTTGGCTCAAGCTGTTCTCATCGATGTTCTTTGGCCGCTGGCTAACCAGGCATATTCCCACACCGAACTTTCTTCCTTCCCTGGCTACCTGTGAGAAAACTCTCTTCGTGTTTGTATCCTCGTCTTTGGGAACAAGTATGTGTGCCTCCTCCAGCACGAGGAACACGGGCGTGCCGTAGCCCTCTCCTTTCGTGACATACCTCTTCCTCTCCTCCAGCAGGGTTCTCGCGACATACGCTACGAAGACGTCGCTTCCCTCTCTATCAACCTGTGATAAATCAACGACGTTGAGTTTGCCTGGAACAATAAGGTTACCGATGTACTGCGGGGCATTTATGTCCAGGAAAGCCTTATACCTCAGCATTAGGTCCTCGAGTTTACCCACAACCTCGTAAAGATAATCCTTCTTCAGGTCGCTTAGCCTTGCCACCAGGTCAGCGACGTCCCCATACTTCTCCTTAGCTATTTGTCTCACCTGCTCCTTGCTTATCTTCCTCCTCTTGTTGGGTTGCTGTGGGGGCCGCTTTGATTTTATTTCCTCCTCCATGGACTCAAGGTCATCCACTATATCAATCATTACCTCTATGAAATTCCTGTTCCTGAACTCGATGCTCTGGCTCAGCTTTTTATAAACAACCTCGTAGAGAAGGCGCAGAACTCTGTACTGCTTGTGGTATGATGGAGATATGTTGGCTAGGGTGGCTATTTCGCTTAGCTTCAGAGCGTTTGGGTTTATGCGTGGAACCACTATGTTGTAATCAGCGTCGGGGAACGCGTCGAGGTACTCTCCATGAAAATCGAATAGAACCAGCGTTCCCTTAAAGGCTCTTGAAACCCTATCAGCTATGACTGCAACCGTGTTGGATTTACCCGCGCCCGTCATCGCGAGTATGGCTGTGTGCCTAGCGACCATGCGGGTCACATCAACGTATACGGGCACGCCTGGGTTGTTGGCAAGCGTTCCTATCCTTATGTAGCCTCTCCCGCTCTCCTCATCGTATATGGCCTCACCGTTAAGCACCGATGCTCCTCTGGGGACAAAAATCTTTGTTAATGTATCGGTATCTGCTAGGAAGACTTTTGCGCCCGGCTTCGGCGGAGTTTTAACTGGCCTCACCTTCTGCTTGTGTACTAGGTCTTCTAGCCGAGAGAGTATCCTAACCTTGCCTTTTAGGTAAAGCCTCTCCTCGCCTATCATCTCTATCGTTTTCATCGCTGCTCTGATGTCCTTTGCGTCCTCGGTCAAAAACGCGTTCCCTATAAGCGATTCCTCAACCATCCCGAGGACCGGTCCCTCCGGATGCTCTATCACGACGTACTCCCCGAGCCTTGGAGGCTCATATGATAAGTATATCGCATACGCGGGGGTTGTCTCCCCAATCACGATTCCTACTTCTTTTCCAGGCTCTCTACTCATACTCAAGCACCTCCCTACCTGTTGGGGCCATTGATAATCCCAGAGCTAAGACCACCTCCTCGACCTCCCTGTTATCTATGTGCGTATCCCTATCAACTATGTATAGAGGCTGAGGGTACCCTCCGGGCGAAATCAACCTTAGTATACACATAACGCCTGTGAAGACCTCTCTCTGAGAGTATGGGATTCTATCAGCGTTGTATATGACCTCCATCCCGATGACGGGCGCGTTGTTTTCGAGCCTTACCAGGCCTCTCACGAACGTGAGCCTCTCCACAAGCTCTCTGAGGCCGCATTTCCTTGGAAGCTCCTTTATCATTTCTCTAGGCTTATCGAATGATACATCGCTGTTTAGGTAGTAGCCCGCCTCCCTGGTCGTCGCGCTTAGGACGTACTGGTCGGATACGGGCGCGTTGAAGAACCTCCTCGACCTCCCGGTCTTAGTTAGGAAAACCATTAGTGATGATGAGTTGAGAATCTTGTCGAAGAGGAGCTTGAGAACAACTGCTTTCTCCAGTATCTCGAGATAAAGTATTCTTCTCCAAGCCTTGTCCTGGCTGAGCGATTTATCCATCGACACCTCCTCCACAATGCTCTTCACGCTCATCGCTTGGTACGGGTTTTCATCTATATCCCTGAGAACCATTTTCTCCAGCTCCTCGCAGTCAACGTGTATCTCCCCGCCGCCCTCCATGTCCAGGAGCTCGAGTTTAGCGTGTATGGGCCTTGTCACAAGGGACTCCACGCTTCCATCGCCGAGTACCAGGCTGGACTTTGCCAAGGAGTAGTACAGCATCTTGGTCTCCGCCACCTGCCTGTACAGTGTTAACCTATCGCCCGAGCCCTCGGTGGGTATGATTACGTCTACATCAACTATTTTCTTGGAGAAAGCCTTTCTCAGCGAGCCATTAATGCCCAGGGTGAAGCCCTGGGCGCTCGCCTTTATTACGTATAAGTCAAAGGATAGAGAGCTTCTCTTGTTGTTGCCTCCATCAACAGCTGATAAAACTATGGGAGGCCTTCCGGCAACTTCGAGGCAGGGCTCATCGCCGCTGAGCCTAAACCATCCCTTCTCGAGCTTGTCCTGAACTCCGTGCTCCTCGAGTAGCTTGGCGAGCTTCTTCCTGAGTACCTCGTACTTCACTGCTACCGTCTCAAGGGTCTCGCTCATGGCTAATCCTCCATTAGTATCTTGGCTGTCGAGGTCAAGCCGTTGTTCTCAACATGAATTGTGTTATCAGCGCTCTCCTTCAAATCTTCCTCATGCGTGACTATAATTAGCTGTGGAATAACTCTGCCTCCCTGAAACTCCTTTAGAAGCTCGATCAAGCCAGTTCTCCTATCCTCGTCGAGGTGTATTGTTGGTTCATCCAGCACTAGGAACCCGAAGATTCTTCTGCCAACCAGCAGCTCCTCAACTGTCTTCCTGAGCGCTAGGAGGAATGAGAGGGCCACGACTATTTTCTCGCCGCCGCTGAGTTGCGAGGCTGGGAGAGAGGCCGAGCTGCTCCTGAGAACAATGTTTAGGTCCTCGTCTATCAGTGCCTCCCTGAAGCCTAGGTTAAACATCTGTAATAGAGAGTTGAACTCCTCGTTTATTTTGCCCAGAGCATATGCCCTCAGCTTTGATGGTATGCCGTCCCTGTGATACATGCTTCTAGCCTTGAGTAGCACCGAAAGCTTAGTTCTCGCCTCCGTGAGCTCGCTGAGGCTTTTCCTCAGGCTCTCAATCTCCGTTTTCTTATCAGCGATAAGAGCCTCCAGGTTACGTGCTCTCTCCTCCAGCCTCTGTATATCCCCGTGCACCTGGGTGTATCTTCTTTGCTCCTCTTCGAAGGCTTTCCTAGCCTCATCGTACTCCTTTTCATCATAGTGTAGCTGAGCCAGCTCCTGCTCGATGCTCGCCAGCTTCTGCTCCATGTATACGACTTCCTCGCTCAGTCCTGCGAGCTCGCTTCTCAGCCTCAAGTACTCATTAACTAATTGCTCAAGAGAGCTTATCAAGGCCTTCGAGGCCTCTCTTGTTGATAGCTTCTCCCTTATTGTGAGAGAGAGGTCTCCGCTAAGAGTAGCCAAGGCTTCTTCAAGCTTCCTAGAGGCCTCGCTGAGCTTCCCAGCTAGTTCATCCATAGCTGCTGATACCGCCCTGTGGACCTCGGGGAATCTCTCGGCGCTAATGCTCGCTTCATCCAGGCCAAGCTGCTTCAAAACATCTACCCTTAGTAGCCCCTTAAGCTTGCTTTGAGCGCTTAGCAATCCATCTATAACTGAGGCTATCTTCTCCATCCGCTCGAGGTCCCCGTACCTCTCCTTTATCCTCGCTTGCTCGGCGCTAAGCTCATCCAGCCTCTCCATCAGATTTTTCACTGTATTTATCTTGCTGTTGATTCTCACAGTTATTTCTTCAAGCTGGCTTCTAACTCTTCTTGACTCATCAAGGGCTTTGAGGACCCTCTGTAGCTGGGCTTTAGCCTCTTCCACCAGCTTTGCCCTGTGCTCCTCGGTTAATGGTGCACCACATACTGGACAGAAACCGGAGGCTTTGGATAAGCTCGCTATTTTGTCCTCGAGCTGCTTTGCCTCGAACTCGCTTCTAGTTAGGGTGCTCAGCACGTTTCTGTACGCGTTGTCAATAATGATGGCTGCCTCCTCGATGCTGCTTGGGCTAGCCACCCCTCCTATAGTGCTGGAGATTAGCTGTATTGCTTGGCTCAACAGCTCCTCAAGCTCCAGCTTCTCTTTCTCGAGGCGCTCTTTCAGCTTTCCCACATCTTGAATAGACCTCTTCATTGAGTGAAGAGCCTTTGTGTACTCTTCTCTCAGAGCTGTGAGCCCTGGCTCCAAGGATACGTTCATTTTTCTTAGCTCGTCAATTAGGGCTAGGCCCTCCTCTAGGAGCTTCATTGACTCCTCCAAAGCATTCATTGTGGCTTCAGTCTCCATTCTCAGCGATACCGCTTCTTTTATTACAAGTAAAGCTTTGGCCAGCTCGTCGTTTACTCCTTTCCGCGTGAGCTCGCTAAGCATGGCTTCTTTTTCCTTAAGCATGCTTTTCTTTCTGCTGAGCTCCTCCCCAAGCGTTCTCTTGGTGCTACTGAGCTCATCGAATCTTCTCTTTTTGTCCTCAATGCGCTTGAGGCTTTCCTTTATTTCGGCTATCTTTTTCTCCAACTCTTCTTTCTGGCTTTGTTTCTTTGCTAGCTCAGACTTCGTTGCTGCGAGCTCGTTTTCCTTCTCCTTAAGCTCCCTCTCCTTCTCCCTGAGCTTGGTTTCAGTTGAGCTTATGTCATCTAGCAGTAGTTTGTAGTCGTCCTCTGATACCTTGTATCTCCTCTCCCGGTTATCCACCCTTGCCTTCACTGAGTACTCCCCCAGCTTTCTGTACGCCTCCTCATAGTCTCTTAGCCCGAGCTGCGTGTCAATCCACTCCTTCTTATCCTTACCGCCGCTGGACAGCATATCGGCGTACTCGAGCAGCTCTCCCTGAGAAACAAACGCTGTCTTCAATATCTTCGGTAAACCGCCGCTCAGCTCAGCGATTCTTCCCAGGCCCAGCACCTCGGCTATGCGAGAGTCAACGCTCCTAGCGCCTATTGCCTGAACACCGTTGTTGAGGATGAGCTTATCACCCATCGTGTTTGGCCTTTCCCTCTCAATCTTTATTTCTCCCTTATCGCTCTCAAGCACTAGCCTCACGTGTATCGGCTTTCTGCTCCTGGCGTTGTAGAGGTCCTCTATGTTGCCTCTCATCGTCTTGCTTGATAAAGCGAAGTATATTGCTTCCACGAGCGTTGTCTTGCCAGCCCCGTTTCTCCCAACAATGACGTTCACTCCATCGCTAAACACGACCCTGCATTTATCGTGATAGCTCCTGAACCCCTCTACCTCGAGCTCCCTCAGCCTTATGTTAGCCATCATGCCTCGCCCTGTGCTTTCTGAATCTCATCCTTTACGAGAAGAACATCCCTAATCTCGTTCTCGCACTCATCCGGCTGGGAGCGACTGGATAAGCAGTCCTTAAGCCTTATCAAGGCAAGAGCGGCCTTCTCGCTTATCCCGTACACCCTGGATATAACGCCCGCCTCGCTCCAGCTCTCGCCTGGGACATGAGCTACTCCGAGCTTTGGGTCCTCCCTGCGGACCTCTAGGCGGTAGTCGAGGACCTTTTTTCTCAGGAGATTCTCCAGTTTATCCCTGAACTCTGGTTCCTCGTTTTTCTTCAGGCTAACCTTGATATGCACTATCGGCTGCTTCCTGTACGCTGCTCTCAGTAGCTCGCCCAGCTCTCTCAGGACATCGTTTTTTCCTCCCTCCACAACGAACTGAGGCCTGACGTCCAGGTCTACTTTCTTTACATCGGGCTCCTCCCTGCTTAAATCAACTATGTAGAAGCCCTTACCGTTTCTCCTCCACTCATCTACCTCTTGCCTTGACAGTATATCCAGGCTACCGGGGTAGCCTAGAACACCTTTATTCCTCGAGACATGCCTTATGTGCAGGTGGCCTAGCGCGTAGTAATCGAATCCTGAGGGCAGGCTGTCCACGGGGACGCTCGGCTCAATGTTTGTTGACATAAGCCCTTCGATTGGTAGATGAGCGACAAGCACCTTTCTACCGCTCTCCCTGGCAACGGCCGCCTGAACCTGCTCGAAGATAGCTTTGTATCTCTCAACTCTATCCATAACCCTGGGGAACGCGCTCACCCCGTAGAAGAGTGCTCTAGAGCCGTTGGACTCAACCACGTATCTCTGCGATATAACGGTGTTTGCATCCGTCCCGCCTATGAACACTACGTCGCTGGTTATCTGTGATAGCATTAGCAGTGGGTGGACGTCGCCCCTCCTCTTGAGCTGGTCGTGCTCTCCTGCCACGACAAGCGTTTTTACTCCCTTCTCGCCAGCTCTCCTGACCTGTTGATAAAAAGTGAGGATAGCCCTGTTCGGGGGCCTGGGGGTATGGAAGACGTCCCCTGAAATCACGATTACGTTGACCCTCTCCCTCAAGGCCTCCTCGTAAGCAGTGGAGAAAAGCTCGTATAAATCATCCTCCCTCTCCCCAAGCCTGTACTGAGCGTAACCAAGGTGAGTATCAGCCAAGTGAGCAGCGAGAACCATATAACCACAGCCACGTGGAGTTTGGTCTTAACCACTATATAAAAAAAGCACATCGAAACTAATACCGTTTCTCCAAGGAAAGAGCATATGAGTAGTGGTTTTAGTTGAAGTGGTGTTTAGTCCTTGCTTCCGCTTCTTTCTCCCTCCTCCTCGCTACGTGATAGCCAATACATCAATGTTTTTCTCTCCCCAGGCGGCTTCTCGCTCGTCGCTGCTCGTACACGGCTCTCCGGGATATTGGCCGGGGTCTTCTCCTGCTCTCCACCGCCAAACTCCCTCACAACCTTTTCAATAAAGCTGTCACGAACCTTCTCGTATACCTCCTCGTAGAACCTCCTTGGGTCCCTTAGCACGGTATCGGGGAACATGGATACGTACTTTAGAGCCGCCTCCCATGCGAGCTCGAATGGCATGACCCCCTCTATCTTGCTCTTTATGTTTTTGTCGAAGTCCCCGGGGGTCTGCTCTTTATCTCCGATAATGTAGTATCCATTACTTGACACATAGACCGGCTCCCCGAGAACCTCGACGAGCCTTCTATCGGTCTCCTGCGTTAACGCCTGGGTCGATGTGGGTTCGGGCCTGTAGCTCCTGGGCACATAGCCTTTTCCGTAGTGCTTTGCCCACGCATAGAATATCGCTCTGTTGAGGCCGAAGGACTTGGCTTTATCCAGGTCGCCCGTGAGGAGGTAGTGCCTGGCTGCTTGTAGAAGACCCATTACCTGGAACCTGCCTATCGTGACCGCTGGTCTTTTCGTCTTAGGCCTTCTCTCCTCGACTGTGCCTATTCTTGTAGCCCTGGCTAGCAACATGCTCGTCTTTGCTTTATTGATTGTCGTGAACGCTTTGAGCGCGAGCTCGTCGGCCTCCCCTTCCTCGTAGTTGCTCCACGCTGGGTTGTGCCTGAAGTTATCAGTGCTTACCCAGGTCAAATCGAATGATGCCAGGTCATTCGGCTTCAAACAGACAGCAACCACATCCCTCCTCCTATGCAGGGATAAAGGCGCCGTGAACACCCGCTTGATATCTATCAAGTTCTCAACCCTAAGCTCTCCTCCTGCTCTCTCGCTCAGGCTTTCCAGCTTATCCTTCAAGCTGTTAACAACGAACTCCGCGACCACGAACGCTATATCAAGCGGGTGATACCTGCTGAGAAGCTCCCTGGAGAAAGCTCCCTCATGAATCCTGACATGAGCTCCCTCGCCGCTCCACAGGACATAGACGCTCTTATCCACGCCGTTCTTCTCGAGAAAGGAGACAATCTCCTCAGCAGCACTTATCGTCAGCTCCCATTTCTCAAGGGATGAATCTATATCGAGAAAAACAGTGGTCGACGCTATGTTCCCGAGGTCATCGGGATCCTCGCTGCTTGCCAGGCTTCTGTAGGTATGGATGGTCGCGTAGAAGGTCCTTGCCCCGAGCCTGCTGTACTTGTTCACGAGCTTCTCAACGTCTACGGGCGAGTTGATAGTAAGGGGCCGATCCTCGTGGTACCTGATGAACACTCTTCCCCCGCCGACTGCTCCCTCGAGGGCTACCCACCTGTTCCTCGTGAACCTGTAAATCTCGTTTTGGACCTGTGGGTTCTTGTAGTGCCTTGATGCCACGCTGCTCATGGGTATGTGCACTCTCAATTATATATTATGATGAAGGCTAGAGATATGTCTTCTGTTCGTTAATTGTTGTTTAAAGGCCTCTGGGAGCTATCCTCGCTTGACTTAAGCTTAGGTGTCTCGTGTGCTTGTCTCCCCTGTATGTAGAGAATCCATACGATGGATGACATTGACAGGGCTAGGGCTGCTGCAAGGGCTCCCTGCAGGAGTATGCCCTGCTTGAAAAGCAGGCTGTGAGCAAGGGTTTCCCTCGCCTCAACGCCTATGAACTCAACCACTCCAGCCGTTGTCCTATAAACCAGGGGCTCCCCCGGCCCCCGCGCTAGGCTCAGTATCCTGTTCACATCTGCCTGGAAGGCCTGAGCGAGAAACCTCAGAACACCCATGGCCACAACGAGGGAGAGGGCTGAGCCGTAGGCAAGAGATGCTGAGAGGACAAGCCTCCTGAGGAGCAGGAGGAAGAAAATGGAAGCAGCTGAGATCCCGAGCAGGGATGCCACGTATAAGTAGGTTAGGAGGGAGACTATCTTGACGACGCTTAGGTTAGACAGATATATGGCCTTACCGCTCGTGCTGTACCACAACTCGTAGCCATTGAGAGAAGCGTAGCCCTGGATATAGCCTGAGAAGAAGTACTGTGGGTAAAGCAGAACGTAGAGGTACAGCGACGCGACGGTGAGGCTTGCCAAGCCGCTCGCAAGAACCAGCATCCTCAGTCTAGGTGGATATGCCGATGCAGAATCTGCTACACTGCTCATGCTACCCGTACCTCAGCAGGACCTTTTGGTGCCTCTGAGCACCATGTGCATAGTAGTAAACATCAGCGTAGGCGTAGGCGCTGCCCTCAGGAGGGCTTAGAACGGCCTCCCCCCTGCCCACAAGAGTAATGGTCGTGTTATCCGTGAACCTCCAGGCCTCCCCCGCCCTGTAGGCGTACTGAAACGAGACGTTCAGGCTGAGTGGGAAGCAGTTGGGGTTATAGATAACGAGGCTCCCGTTAACCGGCCTTATCTGTGGCTCCTCCCCGAAAACCTTGATGACGTAGCTCCCGCTGAGCCTGCCAACGTTGCTGAAAGTTGCGTTAACCGCTACTACCGCGTTGCCTGACCCCCGATATATATCTGCCAGCAACTCCCCCGGCGGATGCACTATGACGTGCGTGGCGTTGAAGAGCGTTGTCGAGGAAACGTTGTTGACAAACCCCTGCGCCTCCGTTAACCCGAGGTTCCCAGTGTAGCTTATAACGAAGCTACAAGAGCCCTCGTCGAAGTAGCTTCTAGATAAATAGAGGATGGGGGGCTCGATGTCTGTTGGCTGGATTGGGGGCTGGGTTAAGCCGTAGACCGTGAAGACGAAGAAGAAAACGGTTAGTATCGTGAGGGAGAAGCTGAGGCCTATGACGGGCGTCCTAGCTACTGATAGGAGGGGGACAGCAACAGCGAAGAGGAAGAGGGGTATCCAAAGCTCCCTCGGGACAACCGCTATCACGGCGCCCCTAACCATATCCCTGCTCACGGGCATGGGGTCAGGCGCCGGGTTCGCGTCGCCCTTGGTTATAATGCACGTGCCGCCCGGGCAGTCATCAATGTATCTGTGCGTGTAGCAGAAGGTCCTCGTCAGGCAACACAGGACAACGTCCCCCCTTGAGTAATCCTTGTTTGCCCACACAACAAGGTCCCATCTGTTAATACTCGGCTCCATGCTACCCGAGTAAACAACAGCTACTCCCAAGAACGAGAAAACGCCCATTCTAGCCAGAACGGTCAGAATGAAGAGTAAGAGGAGGACAAACAGAATAGCGCTCGAGAGAAGAGAGACCAGCCTAGACAACAAACGTAGTAGATTAGAATGAGGAAACCTAAAAAAAGGTTTTTGGTCAAGGAAACTGACCCTTGAAGCCACGCTGGGAAGCCGCTTACGGAGGCGTCTCACTCGACGGCGTGTATATCAGATGTAGATTTGCTGTAGCGGGTGATGGCAGCGTGTATCCCTCTGGTATGTAGACCTCAACATCTACCTCCCAGGTACCTCCACCACTGAGGCTGTCTATGCTCACCGTGCCAGTGGAGGTCAGGGGAACCGTCGCTATAGGTGTGCCCGGTCTGCTTGCGCCGCTAGCATATATTTTCAGCAAAATGGTTGAGCCTGCTGGGAAGCTCGTTATGGCTGTATCAACCCTTATGTAGACGTTGTACGCCTTGAAGTCATTATTGGTGATTCTAAGCACGTCTTTGTAGTATGTCGTCTGGTACGTTGGGTGGATGGTGACACTTGCAGACGCATTGTTGCTACCTAGGCTAACAGTAATGGTGTTGCCTGGACCGAGGTCGTTCTGGTTGGAGTTGCTACCAGTAGCGAATGTTACCGGCGGCGTAGTCGGGCTCACTGTAATGCTTAGTGGGTAGTACGCGAACACGCTCGCCGCAACGAACACCATTGCCATGAGGCCTGCCACGAGTATTAGTGTGTTCTTGTTGTTCATATCTCTCCACCTCTCTTTCTTCTTATTTACCTACTTTGTTTATGGTTTTTAAGCCATGGGCCATTAATGTTTTCTTAGAATGTTTGATTTATAAAGTTTTCTATATATCATTTTTCCATCTTCGAATTATTTCAACCATGGGCTTTTTCTGGGAAAGAATGTTTATGAGCTGGTTTCATCATTATTTCTTAATGTAGTAAATCCACCCCGGTAGCCAGTGATGAGGGATTACTCGGCCTCGCCTGCCTATTTGTACAGGCCCGACGCTCTGCTCGTGTGGAAAGACCCTGTTGTTAAGGAGAGGCTTTCCTGGTACTACTCCGTTATGAGGGATGAGAGGCCGGCGAGGTTCCTGATAGCCAGGTCCGTTGAGTCCCCCGTCAACCCGTATGAAAGCTCGCTGTCGCTCGATGAGCTGTGGGAAATACATGATGAGCTGAGCGAGAAGTTCTCCGAGCTCTACGGCAGGGTTAGAAGAGAGGAGATAGGGGCTAACGAGCTTGATAAGCCCAGGTGGAGCTACCTTGACGTCAAGGTCGCCATAGCCTACAGGCTCGCCGAGCCCTGCAGGATGTGCGAGAGGAGGTGCGGCGCTCGGAGGATGTCTGGCGAGAAGGGGGTCTGCTTGGTTAATGGCAAGTGCATTGTCCACAGCTACTTCCACCACATAGGCGAGGAGGCCCCCCTCGTCCCGAGCGGCACCATTTTCTATGGGGGTTGCCCCTTCAAGTGCGTTTTCTGCCAGAACCACGATATAAGCCAGGAGAGGGTTGACTGGGGGGAAGCCGTGACGCCTGTGCAGCTCGCGAGGATACAGGAGGAGCTGAGGCTCACGGGCGCCAGGAACATAAACCACGTTGGCGGTGACCCTATTCCTCATCTGCCCTTCATACTTGATAGCCTTAGGCACCTCAACGTGAATGTCCCCCAGCTCTGGAACAGCAACATGTACATGTCGCTAGAGGCCACGAGGCTCCTCCTCGACGTAATTGATATATGGCTCCCCGACCTGAAGTACGGGAACAACAGCTGCGCGAGGAGGCTAAGCCTCGTTGATAGGTACTGGGAGGTCGCGACCAGGAACATCAAGCTAGCGCACGATGCGGGGGACATCATCATAAGGCACCTAGTCATGCCAGGCCACGTCGAGTGCTGCACGAAGCCCGTGCTGGAGTGGATAGCGAGGAACACGCCAAGAGCCCTCGTTAACATCATGGACCAGTACAGACCGGAGCACCTCGTGCTCAGGCACCCCGAGAAGTACAGGGAGATAGCGAGAAGGCCCACGAGAGAGGAGGTAGAGAAGGCCTACAGGTACGCCGAGGAGCTCGGAATAGTGTACAAACCCGTAAGCTAGGATACTCATGACAGTTACAATGAGTAACTGATTATATCCTTAACGGGGAAATCGAGTTTCGGAAGCACGGAATCCCCGGTATTCATCGTAGAGGGATCCGTAACAAGAACTATGAGTGGCTCTATAAGTGCTACTCAAGTACATGAGGGAAATCTTCATAGACATCTAGCCGCGAGCAACAATTACGCTAAGACGCCCCAGCGTTTTTCAGAATCATGGCAGACTATATTTATTTACTGTTTGCGGAAAACGTCTGTAAGAAGGTTTTTAAACAATCATAGACACAATTGTTTCCTTAGAGAAACAGAAGCATGGGTAGCAACTAAACGTTGGGAAAAGCGACTATGAGTAGAGATATTGAGTTGATTGTCCTGACGGCTCTGCTGGGTCTGCTGGCAACATCTATTGCGTACGCATCGGTGTTCACCTACTACCCGCTCAGCACCAGTATTGCTCCAACCCCCCCTCCGGTAGTGCTGGTGCAGACGAACGACACGCTTGTGTGCACGGGCCTCGCGAGAAGCCGCGTTGCTCTTTACTACACGGACTTCGAGTCCTACCCAGTGCCTGGATGGACAGATAGGGGTGGAACATGGAGCTCTCAGACAGGCTACAAGGGCAGCTCCGTTCAAGGATCGGACAACGACGGAGGCATCGGTGGTGCATCCCAGTACTACTACAACACGAATCTAACTAGCTACTCGTCTCTGTGGGCCTCGCTCAAGACAAAGCTTGATTCACGTAGAGGTTATTACGGTTTCGCATTGATTAACTCAGGATTAAACCAATTATATAGAGTCTCAATCAATACTCGAGGGACCATAGATGTTTGGAGCTACAACGTTACATCATCAAGCTGGAGCCGACTGGCTAGAGCAACAATAACCGGATATAACTCCGCTAACTGGTACGTCATTGTTCTGAACTACGTTGTTAGCAACACGGCCGTTAATTTCTATGTATGGGTGTACGATACTAATGGTAACCAGGTTGCGTACGTCACCGCCAGCAGCACATCAACTAATAGGTTTAACCCTGCTTACATAGGTCTCGAGGTCGACGGTCCTACCGCTTGGTTCGATGACTTCATCATCTCAACGGGTGACCCTAGGAGCTTGCTCTTCTCCGGCCTGCCCGGCGCTGGCTACGGGATCGAGGTTGTGGATAACCTCGGCATCGTGGTTAACTCCACTGTGTCCTATTCGGCAAGCGCCTCACTGGGCGTTGTGCCGGATATAGTGGTTGGCACCGGCACGGATGGGCGAATAAACATTTATCGCCCAAGCGGGTACGGCTGCCTGAGCTACGCTTCCCCCGACTCGATTCTCGGCGGGGACTCGTATACTCTGAGCACGGGGAGCGTCGCGAGCAGCGTTGGGCCCAACTCCACCTCAGCCACCGCTAGCGTTCCTGTATCGGGCTCAGGCACAACTGCTAGCCACGCTCTTGCGCTCAGAATCAGCAACGCTGATGCTAAGCCCTACTACGCGCGCCTCATCCTCGACAGCTCATCGACAATATCAGCTAGCCTCACGCTGAACGTTACCATATCTTTGTCTCCCACGGAAAGCGCCTCCCCACCCATACAGATAGTCAGTGGCGCCCCAACAACCTGGGCGACGGGATGGGTCACCATAAGCCCCGGTCAGACAGCATACATCTACCTCTCGGGCTACCACTCATCTGCTCCCAGCTCATCAACCCTCAGCCTATTACTACAGTACTGCTCAGCCCCGGACGAGATGGGCGCCTGCGTCTACTATCCCGTAACACTAAACGTGTACTCCTGAAGCATTATTAGAAAGACCTCTCCCTTAACCAATCAACCAAGCCTGAGGAGCCTCGCTCTCTTCTTGTAGAGCTCCGCCTCCTCCCTCCCGGCAACATGAATCTCGAAGGGCTCCTTGAAGCCGGATAGCCACAGCCTCGCCATGACCATGGATGGCTTCAAATCAGTTACGACCAGCACATCGATATCGCTGGCGAGAAGAGCCCTCCCCTCAGCGGCGCTGCCGAACATGTATACCTCGGCCTCTGGGTCCATGCTCTTGACTACCTCGACGAGTCTTCTGAGATGCTTGTCCAGGTTCTTGAATACCTCGGCCCTATACCTGGCCTCTCTTACCAACAGCTCTCTCCACAACCTCCATCATCCTCACAACCGCTTGGAAAAGCCTTGACGCCTCCTCCAGGGCGTACTCCCTCGGTATGTACCTTGATGTTATGTAGGCGTCCTCCAGCGCCCCCAGCTCAACGGCGTACTCAGACAACAGTTCCCTAACCTCCTCCGACTCCGCGAGCTCGCTCAGCAGCTCCAGAAGCTTCCTCACGCTGTGCGTTCTGGGATAATCAGCCCCGAGCTTGAGCAGAGAGGCCTTCAAGTACAGTTGCAGTGACTGCTCGAGGCTGAAGACCGCTAAATCGTAGAATCCTTTATCCATCTGCATTCTGGCTGTCTCGAGGAACCTCCTGGACCTCTCGATTAGTAGCCTGTACTCATCCAGCTTGGACATGATACCACTGCTTTACGCTGGGTTTACTCATTGTTTTACTCTACTTTCGCTCTAATAAAAAACTGTCTTAGCGCATAGCAAAGCATAATAACGAGACATACATCTTTATTCACAAGTGTTTTCCTAGACATGACTTGCTGGTTCTTTGGTGATGGGATTGACGGGAAAAATCAGTATAGGTGGGTTGTCGCGCCGCATGGTCACGGCCGTGGTTCTGGCCGCGACTTACGCTGGCCTCGTCCTCGTTCTCCCGGGGGTTAGCTACGGCCCCTTCCAGGTGAGGATAGCTGATGTTCTCTCGCCTCTGCCCTACGTCATGGGCCTTGAGAGCGTTGTTGGCCTCACGCTGGGAACCCTCGTGGCCAACGTCTTCTCCCCATACGGTGTCTGGGACATGGCTATAGGGACTCTCTGCACGTTTACCTACACGCTTGTTGACTGGGCGATTGGAAGGCTGGTTGGCTACAGGAGGCTTGGCTTAGTGCTCGTAGCTGTAATCAACTCCGTTGTGGTGGGCCTCTACATAGGCGCGCTGCTCATAGGAGTAATGGCGGGGGGAGGGGATCCCCCGATGCTCTTCCTCGTCCTCGCGGCCGAGAGCCTTGTCCCCATGAGCATTGGCAGCTTCGTTTTGGTGCCAGCGATTAGGAGGTACATCGCTAGGGGGGGCTAGCGGGGGGAACCGCTTATTAATTAGTGCTGAACACAAATAACCATTCTAGGTGCAACACGTTGATGCCAGCTGTACAGAAGCCATGCAGAGTAGTGGCTATAGTCAGCGGAGGGCCCGACAGCCTCTGTTACCTAGCCACATGGCTCAGCAGGGGATGCGACGCACACGTCCTGACATTCAATTATGGCCAGAAGGCCTCGAGGGAAATCGAGGTCGCGGGCAGAGTGATAGGCAGGCTTGCCTCAATAGCTCTTGAGAGGGGGTGGGGGAGGATCCTCGAGCACAGGGTCATCGATGCGGGCTTCCTCGCTGAGCTCTGGAGAGGCACGCAGCTAACGGACAGCTCCGTTGCTGTTGAGGAGAGCTACAAGCCATCCGTGGTTGTGCCTGTCAGAAACGTCGTTATGCTCTCAATCGCCGCTGCCTACGCGTACACGGTTATGGAGAGCACGGGCCTGAGCACATACGTTATTTACGGCGCGCAGATGAGCGACGCGAGCTACGATGAGTCCATGGGGGACTTCAGGTACCCTGACTGCACTCCTGAGTGCGCGCTTGCGCTTGAACACGCGCTCCGGCTGTGCCACTTCCGCGCGAGGAGAGGCATAGAGGTGTGGTCGCCCTCGAGGGAGGGCCTGGGAAAGCCAGCGCTTCTCAGGGCGTGCCACGGGCTTATAGGCGACCTTGTCTACGAGACGTGGAGTTGCTACCTCAGCGGGGAGGCTCACTGCGGCAGGTGCGAGAGCTGCCTGAACAGGGCCAGGGCCTTCAGGGAGGCAGGCCTGCCGGACAAGACAGTATATATTAACAAGCCAGTGTGGAGTGGTGCTGGGCGGGATGGTCCTCGTTGAGCTAAGGGACGTTTTCGTAAGGTTCAACGGGAAGCCAGTGCTGAGGGGCATAAACGCCTCGTTTGAGCGGGGAGTCCACGTTGTCCTGGGGAGGAACGGGGCCGGCAAGACAACCATGCTAAGAGCGATAGCGGGGCTCGTGGGCTTCGAGGGAGACATAAGGATTGATGGTAGGAGCGTGAGGCAGCTCCGGAGAGGGGAGCTCAGCAGGCTCGTGGGCTACTGCTGGCAGAACCCCTACTACGGCTTCATAGAGGCAACCGTGGAGGAGGAGCTGAGGGCCATACTCGATATACTGGGCGTTGAGGGCGACTGGGTCGTCGCTGAGGTCATGGTTCCGCTGGCGCTCATGGGGAGGGATCCCCTCACCCTTAGCGGCGGGGAGGCGAAGAGGGTCTCGCTGGCATCAATACTGATTGCCGGCCAACCCGTCTGGCTTCTAGACGAGCCGTTCGCCTACCTAGACTGGGATGGCGTTGAGGCCGTCGCCAGGCTTATTGATTATGGCAGGAGGAGGGGCAAGACAATAATAATCACTCTTCATGAGCCCTTCTACGCTGAGATTGTGAGGCCTGACACGTACCTGGCGCTGAGCGATGGCTCCGTTGTTTCCAGGGGCAGGTGGGGGGAGCTGACGGATGAGACCCTGGAGAAGGTCGGGCTTGCGTCGAGGGGTGTGGTCTGTGATTCTCTCTGTTCTGGCAGAGGTTCTTGAGTACAGGCGCAGGGCCCCCGGAGTGCTTCTCCGAAGGGAGCTCGTGGCGGCCAAGGCGTTGCTGCTCGCCATATCTCTGGTTACCCCGCTTTTCGCGCCCATAAGGGTCTCCCTCGCCCTCGCGGCGCTGATGCTCGCGTTCCTAGCTCTGCTGGGCCTGAGGCTATCCGCGCTTTACGTGGCTCTCTCGGCCCTCCTCCTCTACGCTTCCATGGCGCTCTCAGCCATAATCTTTAATGGAGATATGGGCAGCGCGGCCAGGTTCTGCCTGGCGGCTGCATCCACGCTCTCGGCGTTCATCATCATCGCATCCACAACGCCTCCATCATTGCTCAGGAGGTGGCCCGCGCTCTACATACTAGCAGTTATCTTCAGCGGCGTGCTGAGGGAAATACTCGATATATCGGTTGTTCTGAGGGCAAGGGGCTCATCGGGTCTCAGGTACTGGCTGAGGGTCATAGTGGCGAGCGTTGCCGCCGCCCTGACCAGGGCTGACGCGCTGAGGGACTCGCTGTCAGCGAGGGGGGTTGAGCTCGGAGAATAGCCCCTCCCCCATCCATGCTTGAGCCTGGGTCTCTGGGCGCGGTATCATTAGTGCTCCTGCGCGTAGCTCAGTATCAGCTTAGCTATGTTCTCCGCCCCGTCCGGGTACCTTGGAGGGGGCCTGGACTCCGCCTCCCTTATAGCGCTCATTATGCCGGGGGGATCCATCTCCTCGAGGAAGACGCCGTTAAGCTTCTCCGCCAGCATTCTCGCGTCCTCCCTTGTCCCGGCCAGAGCCCATCTCGGGTTGTGGACTATGACGACTGGCTTGCCGTAGGCCAGCGCGGCGCTCAGCGCTGTTACCCCGGGGTGCGTGACTACCACGTCTGCCCCCGCTATCCACTTTCCTATGTCTGGGTCGAAGTCGAAGAATACCCAGCCTGGCCTGGCCTTCCTGTATGGCTCTGGGTCAACTTTCCCTGTCTGGACAACGGCTTTCTCAAGGCCCAGCTTTACCACCTGGTCGAAGAGCTCCTTGTACCCGTAGGTGCCCATCGTGAAGAGCACGTAGCCCCCCTTGTATGGCTTGTGCTCAGCTTTCTCGTAGACCGGGCCGACCACGACTCCCCTCGGGTAGAGCCTGAGCTGCTCCTCCCACGCTAGGAGGGTTTCATCCGCGAACCTGTACAGCAGCCTCGCGGTCCTGGTCGGCGTGGCTATCCTATCGCTACACTCCAGGTTGAAGAGCCGCTTGCCGAGGGTTTTCGCGGCCAGCGAGGGCGCTACTGCCTGGCTGCTCCCGGTTGACACAAGGAGCGATAGGCCGCGGGGCATCCCTCTCAGGGACCTCAAATAGGCGGCGGCGAGCCTGTGGAGAGTCATTATGGCTGGGACTGGCTTGTCGGGGCTCCTCAGCCGGGGGACCTCGATGAAGCCTCCCAGGCCCTTGACCCTACCGATGCTCCACTCATCACCGGCTGACACGAAGAAGAAGAGCCTCGCCCTGCCAGCAAGCCTCTGAGCAATAGCCACGGCGTAGCCCGTGTGCCCCCCGCCACCCGCCGTCAAGCCAATCAACGGCTCCAAGACGCTCACCGCCGGGTCCCTCAGCGCTGCCCACTAATCCACCGGTATTCCCGAACCAGGTCCACAATAACCAATTAATCACTGTAGGCTTCAACCATAATTTATGCAGAGACCATAATAATTATGTCTAGGGCGCCAGTCACGCCCCCGCGCGGCGAGGCTAGCAGAGAAGCACCTGCTGACCACCCTCCTCCCACCGATAGCCATGCTCTCGGCCAGCATCCCCACACAAAGGAGGAGCGGCCACAGGCTCTACCCCAGTAGTCTACAAAGAAGACTATTTAATGGTAAATCAAGAATCTCTCCCTATCTTTATCGCTTTTATTCGGAAAACATAGAAATACATAAGTAATTAAGGGCTTGGCATTTCTCTTTTCGCGTATATGCATGCATTATCTCCTGATTTTTACTGTTGAGGATGAGTAAAGTTGTCCGATAAGCTCCCGACTTTAATCTTGTTTATTTTTAACTCATCTTGTCTTCCTCTACTTATTTAAACAACTCTTAGTCTTGTATGTGTGTTTTATATATATACATAAGGTTATTACTTCTTAGCGTGTATAATTTTTATGTAGGTGATATATATGAGCGTTAGTGCTTCTCTTCTTCCGTTGGCAGATGAGGTTTACCTCAGGAGCCTCACTGGCAGGCTTGTGGGCGAGCATCTCTTCGATGGCTTTAGGAGAGTGGCTGTTATTATTCTTCCCGACAGGATATGCTCAGCGCTCGCCGCCGCCGCGCTGTCGTCCTTCACGTATTACTCTGGGTACAGGGATGGCGTTGGGGCTGTCTTCGCTTATGACGAGAACATCGGTGAGACTGCGCGTAGGATTACTGCGGGGGGCTTAGACGCTGTCTTCATAGCCTATGGCGGTGAGCAGAAGCTGAGCTTTGTTAACGAGGCCTTCAAGGCTACTCTCAGAGCCCTCATGGAGGCCGGCTACGACAAGGCGCTGATAATACACGTCAGGGCGTGGCTAGCCACGAAGCAGCTGTCAACCGTGCTTCAGGACGAGGCTTTGTCGAGGTGGCTCTCAGGCCTGCCGGAGATAAGGGTGCTCACCGCTGACCTCAACGCGAAGAAGCTCCTCTTCAACAAACTAAAGATAACTAACGGCAAGCCAGCGCTGACACCCTACAGAGAAGCACTGCTAACCGATGAGCACGTGGACCTCCTCAGAAGATCGATACCCCCGCCCGAGTAATTTTTATTCACGATTCAAAGAACAACGCTTTACTCTAACACCTCTTTGCCCTAAGTTTCTCATCAATCACTATGCTCTCTTAGTCTTGCTTATTTTTAACCTACTTACCGTTATCTTTGGTCTAACACCATTCTTCACTCTTAGTCTTGCTTGTTTTTAACGAGCTGATGGGGTTACTGTGCCCGTGTATCTGGTTTCTCTTAGTCTTGCTTGTTTTTAACAGAAGAACAAGAAACCCGGAAGTGATTGAGAAGATAACTCTTAGTCTTGCTTGTTTTTAACGAGCTATACCCGATCGAGGAAGTGGTTGAAAAATTATTTGCTCTTAGTCTTGCTTGTTTTTAACGCGTAAAGTACGATATGCAGCGAACAGATGCGAACTCTTAGTCTTGCTTGTTTTTAACGGGTGTGATGATGTATGGTGTGGGCTCCTCTGGTCCTCTTAGTCTTGCTTGTTTTTAACAAACCAAGGCAAGACGTGTAGCGGATCCACGCTCACTCTTAGTCTTGCTTGTTTTTAACATGGCTTCTGATACCTCTGGATTAATGTTGAACTCTCTTAGTCTTGCTTGTTTTTAACTCTTTAAATAAGGAATAAGAGGAGCTACTGCCTCGCTCTTAGTCTTGCTTGTTTTTAACTGAACCTAACCCTTCTGCTAAGAATCAGTAGCTCAATATCGCTCTTAGTCTTGCTTGTTTTTAACATGTATGACTGGCTAAGAATAATGAGACTAGCGGCTCTTAGTCTTGCTTGTTTTTAACCTGAGCAAGAAGGAAGCCGAATACACTGAGAGGTTTCCTCTTAGTCTTGCTTGTTTTTAACACATTGTAATTGTTACGTTTAAGGTTCGTAACTCTTAGTCTTGCTTGTTTTTAACGTAATACAGATTCCCACAGGAGCAGAAATTTACTCTTAGTCTTGCTTGTTTTTAACCTGATAGTCCCGTAGAGAGCCGCGACGAGAAGACTTTCTCTTAGTCTTGCTTGTTTTTAACCCAATGATTATAGCTAGGATAACGGGACATAGTGAGCTACTCTTAGTCTTGCTTGTTTTTAACTTTTTTATTTTAGGCACACATTGAGCGAAGACGTCTCTTAGTCTTGCTTGTTTTTAACCCGCAGGTTCGCCATTGTCTTGCTCATACATAAAGTCTCTTAGTCTTGCTTGTTTTTAACTAGCTTTAAGAGAACTAGAAGGAAAACTAATCGCCCCTCTTAGTCTTGCTTGTTTTTAACGAGAGCGTAGAGCTATACCCAGTCGAAAAAGTTGTCTCTTAGTCTTGCTTGTTTTTAACCTGAAAACTATATTGGTATATTAACTATATTTTTCTCTTAGTCTTGCTTGTTTTTAACAGATGATTTCCATTCCTCAGCCTTAATGGCAGGCTTCTCTTAGTCTTGCTTGTTTTTAACAAACGTAGTGAGGGGTTGGTTATGAGCTACTCTCTTAGTCTTGCTTGTTTTTAACTTGCAATACTGCAGTTGACAAACGGCATGAGGGCTCTTAGTCTTGCTTGTTTTTAACGGAAAGGTGAGATGCCTCAATGGGTTCAAGAGACTCTTAGTCTTGCTTGTTTTTAACTAAAGGTAATAATAATAATAGTATTACTAATACCTCTTAGTCTTGCTTGTTTTTAACATGGTCGACGGAATTATATCAACTATTTTTACTTCCCTCTTAGTCTTGCTTGTTTTTAACCCAACAAAGCGGAGATACTAAACGAGCTGCTCTCTTAGTCTTGCTTGTTTTTAACTAATTTGTCCTCCCTACTAAACATATTTGTTTTACTCTTAGTCTTGCTTGTTTTTAACCAAAGACTGATATTTTGGTTACCATTCACGGATCACCTCTCTCTTAGTCTTGCTTGTTTTTAACTTAGTTCTTCATCCTCCAGTGTCTTGTAAATTTCTCTTAGTCTTGCTTGTTTTTAACTCTTATTATTATTGTGAACAACCATGTCCGACACCGG